>JAABUP010001946.1_pt1 | contig 41831 bp, 61 predicted proteins | sample 5559201 | NCBI WGS metagenome assembly JAABUP01 (sample SAMN10711887, study PRJNA513373) | rock metagenome | isolation source: Antarctica rocks | place: Antarctica
AACATCAACATCAACATCAACATCAACATCAACATCAACATCAACATCAACATCAACATCAACATCAACATCAACATCAACATCAACATCAACATCAACGTCAACGTCAACATCAACATCAACATCAACTTCAACATCAACATCAACATACAATGCTTTGCAGTAGTAGCGGGTTTTGTATTGAAACTGTGCGTGGTTAATTTTTCCTGCAAAAGGGTGATGTCAATGCGTGTGTGATGTTGGGACGTGCAGATGGCAGCTCAGATGAAGCAGCTGGAGCAGAGGCTGATGGCCCTCAGGCTCGAGCTGAGGGAGAAGGAGAACAAGGCTCGTCAGGCTGAGGGCTCTGTGCAGGACCTCAAGCTGCAGCTGGACGACCTTCAGGTCTGCAAGCTAGCTGTCATGCCTGTCATGACACAAAGTAGACAAAAGGAAGGCGTACTGCCTATGTTGACCAAGACTGTAGAGTACGCACAGCGTATACTGTACCTCTCAGAGGTATGATGCATGAGGTGCAACAGCCCCTGCAGTGGGGCTTGCAGCAGCAAAGGGGCCTTCCTCTTGAACATGGGGGGCCTGTCTGGTGAAACTGTGTCAGGAGTCACTGAGCAGTGCAGGTTTTGCTGCTGTCCTGTGGCTTCGTGGACCAATGATGCCTGCCCATCTACACTCTAGTCTGGTTGTGCCTGCAGACAAAGACGGTGTCAGACCGGGATGCCCATGATCAGGAGGTGGAGGGACTGGAGAGGAAGCTGACTGAAGCTGAGAGAGAAGCTGCAGCTGCAAATGTGGGTTTCCCTTTGCTTTTGGCAGCCTCATGCCCTTGCATCACATCCATTATATTCCTGTGCAGCATAGCGCTTCAGCACTGCTTTCAAATGCATTTTTGCTGACCTGAAGAGCAGCAAGCATGTTTGCATGGTATGTATTTCAGCCAGAGCTTAATGTCCTGCCAGCCTGCTGAAAATCCTGAAGCGTGTTTGCCTGTGACAGTCTAGGTTCCTTTGTCTGTCTGCTATCACACAAAAACTGTGCAATGATGAGTCACCTGCAATATGCGCTTTGTGTAAGCAAGATCTGGGTTTTTGACATGCTGTCGAGGGGCTTCGCCCACTTGGTTGCCCTAGGTATAGTTTGAATGATGTTGTGTCACGTGGCTGTCAAAACTGATGTACAATAAGCCATATAGGAATGCACAAAACAGGATGCTCTGGAGAGACAACACTTGCCCTGCACGTACCTAGCTCATCATGAGCTGGAAATAGTAATAACATAATTCAAGCTGTTACAGTTTTGCACATACAGGAGAAGGCAGCAAAGCTGCATGAGCAGCTGCATGGCAGCACCTTCCACATCAAGCTGGCAAAGGAAGCCATGAAGAAGGTGCGGCAGGCTGAGGCTGAGGTGGCGGCCAAGGCAGCAGCTGAGGCTGAGGCACTCAAAGCAGGTAACGACCAACTCATGCTGCTGCTGCTGCTGTTGCTGCTGCTGCTGTTGCTGCTGCTGCTGCCGCTGTATGTACATCTTGCACTGTGCATACACATGCAGCACTTATACAATTGAAGCAGAACGGCGGAGTTTGAGCAACTCGATGCAGATATGAACTGTTGCCGGTGCTGAGCTTCTGCTGAGACACACACAGTCCTGAGCCTGAGCGAATAGAGATCTCTACTGCTAAAGTACATGGTATTTGGTATGCAGGGCAGCATTGCTGCTGCAGCATTCAAAAGCAACCACATCATGAGACATGATTACAAATCAATCAGCTCACTGTTGCATCTGTCACACACTGATGACCGGCTGAAACATGTAGGTGCAGAGACTAGGCGGCTGATGCTTGACCTTGAGGACAAGGGGACACAGACGGACCCTCTGTCTAAACCCGGGTCGCCTGCGTTGCCAACGCCCAGAAGGCCAGTGCCGACTGCCAGAAACACTGTTCGGCAGGCACCCGTCCCTCGCCCTCAGCAGCCGATAGTGAAGCGTGAACACAGACCCATTCCTCAACCTAGACCGCCACCCAACGTGCATGTGGCAACTGCGGCTGGCGATGAGGTAGTCGAAGGCTTGCCACCTGCACGAACAGGCCTGCCGCAGGCTCGCCCCACCCTGCCGCCGAAGCGACAGCTACAGAATCTCATGCGAGAGATTCACGTTCCAACCTCGCTTTTGAAGCGTAGGGGTCCTGCAGCAGCAGAGGATGTCTCCGTTGTTTCACCAGACGCTGTTTCTGACGCAGCCGGCGGTGCAGCAACATTGCCGGACAGTAACATTGCAGGAACAGAAGTTGCCGAAGCACCTATGCCGGCCACTGTGCCTGCAGGCAAAGCGGTGAATGCTACTACTGCAGCAGCAGCGACCCATGTCAAGCCTACCCCAGCCTCAGCGCAAGTCAGTCGTGCTGCTACTCCTCCCCAGCTAGGCATCATGGCAGCAGGAAGTCATGCTGGCAAACCACCTACAGGGAACATCAGGGTTCCTGTCAGCTCGCATGTTGCCTCTCAGCCCACCACATCAGCCAAGACAGGGGCAGCAGCTCCTGCTGTAGCTGGTGGTGGCACTGCTGGCCTAAGCATGCTTGGCCGAAGCAAGCATGAGCCAGCAGGTATGGTCGCTAAAAATATCAAGCCACAAGCTGCTGCAGCAAGTGGCCAGTCTGCAAACAAGAGGGAAGCAAGCATGACGGACACTCAGGCTCTGCCTTTGGCGTCCATTGTCAAGCCTGGGTTGCCTGAAAGGGTAGCGATGCCAACCGGAGAAACTCAGGACATGGACATTGCAGAGTCCAGTGCTCAAGGTGGTGAGCTTCGGCCAGTCACAGCACTGACAGATGAGCCAGAAGCTGCGTCAACTCCAGGCACTTCTCGCCTTCAGACACCTCAAGAGGCAGCTGCAGCATCTGCTGCTGACTTCACTCAGCCCCAGGACCGTCCTTCTTCTTCAGCAGAGTCAGCACAGCCAGAAGCGCCAAGTACAGACCCAGGAGAGCAGACCAGACCTGTCTCTACTTCTTCTTCCAGCCAGGCATCTGTCAGCTGTCCAGGCACAGCAGAGGGGCTTGATCCAGCACAGCAGGTCCCAGATGATTCAAGCTGGCAGAATGAGTCAGCTTCTGATCAGGTCTTGCAGATCCACCGTGCTGCTGTTGGCAGGGTACATCGTCACAGGGCCCATCCAAGGCCTCAGTCACCCTTACAGACACAGATCTCAAGCGTGCATGGTAGTGCTCCTGGAGAAAAGGCTCAGCAAGCGCCTGCACCAGCAGTGTCAGGCCCAGCACAGCGAGCACAGCATGGCAGAAGCAAGAAGGTCCCGCCACTGAACATGGCAGTCATGCAAGCATTGAAGCAGCAAGTTTCTGGTCTTGTGCCACTTGATAGCCGAGGCAGCTTCAAGACAGCCCGCATAGTTCTGCAGCAGACAGCTCCTGCTAGTCAGCGAGCCCTCTCAAGCAGGCTGCCGTCCGGAGCTGTCCTCTCAAAGGCTGAACCCATGACTCAGCTGACGCCTCTTACCGGCAAAGCACAGCACAAGGGTAGCCTGCCTGATGTCACACCAGCAAGCACAACCAGAGCCTCTGCACTTCACCCCACTTCTTACCCCCACCCGCAGACTGCAGCCCTTCTTCAGTCTATGCTTCCAGGGATTGTGTCTGCAGCTACGCCCAGACAGATTCTACCCTTAGACGCCACTTTGCAGCTCATTGGTGACATCTATGACAGCAAGAGTGTGGCAGACCTGGCAGCACTGCGGCAGCAGGTGCCTTGCAAGCCCATGCAGGAGTTTGTGCAGCACTATCTGCAGACAAGGTTTGGGGCGGGTGCAGGGGGGTCTTGGCAGGGTGCCTGGCATCAGCTGGAGACTGCAGTCAAGTTGCATGGTGCTGATGAGAGAGTGGCGGCGTTTGGGGTCACATGTGGGTTGGTGCAGGCTGCTGGAGGGGCTCAGGGTGGGGCTGCGACCTCTGCACAGGTGTGCTTTCATGTTACACACTTGCTGGCATCTTGCTGTGATCTTTTTGACTTAGTCCTGTACATTCGCTCCTGTTAGCGCTGTTGCAACATCTTTTGAGAGGTCAGCAGTCTTTCAAGACTGCAAGTCACTGTTCAGAGGACCTGATAGGCATACCCAGTCTGCGTACTATGGCCAGACAAAAGCAAAAACCATTAGTACTTTTCCTTTTGTTGATCTGATATTGCTTGTTGAGGGTCATGGAACCACTTTGACATTCTGCCTGCCACAGCATTGTTGTTACGTCATGCAGTTATGATCACAGCCCTCTGTTGTCGTACAAACCTCTATGCAAATTGCGTACCTCTGGCTATACGTATTTGCTGTCTGCAGGTGTTGTACAATGGCTCACAGCCCCTTCAGGAGCCACCAACAACCTCAGCATGGGCAGCAGCTTGGCTCCAGACTCTGAAGCCAATGTCAGACTCCCCTGCAGGCCCTGGTGCTCTCATCACACTCACACCAGAATCCAAGGCAAAGTTGGCAGCAAATGCAAGTCAGCATCCAGCTGTTGCAGAAGTCTTGGGGGGTTTGGCGGTGATCCCTGGGATGCAGTTTGTCTTGCAGTGTACACAGGGGCAGGCATATGCCAGGATTCTGGCCCAGGCTGATCTGGGCGTTCCTCTTGGTCCTAAACAGGTATGTCACGTGTCACCCAAAGTCTACATGCCCACATTGCACTGATCCATGACATCCCCATCACTGGCTGACAACAAAACAATGGCTTTCTGCATTCACTGCAGTGTACCCCATGTGACTTGGCTGCATCATAGACCTCTTCTTGGCCGCATGGCCAGTTGCTTCGCTGTTTCAGTAGCACTGGTGTGACTGTAGGCTCTACAGGTGAGTTGGTGTGCTGTTTCAGTCGTAGCACTGTGACTTTTGGCATCATATATGAGTTGCTGTGCTGTTTTAGTTGCATCCATGTGACTGTACGCACCACATATCAGTCAATGCGCTGTTTCAGTAATAGCACGGTGACCTTTGGCACTACATGTGGTCAACTTGCTGTTTTTGTAGCATCCATGTGACTGTAGGCACCACAAAGTTTTCCATTTCTTATTTCAGCAGTGACACTGTGACTTTTGGCACCACAGATGTTGTCATTTGCGGTTTCAGCAGCACCAGTGTGAGTGTAGGCACCACAGCTGCACAGGCTGCTGTCACAAGCTGCTGATGCTTTGGGCCTGGAGCGGCCCCCTCACTTATTCCTGCACCAAAGTCAGCAAGCTGCCCTGCACTACCTAGAGCTGCCAGTCAGCACCTGTCTTCCAGGCCTGGCTTCCAGCACACCAAGACAAAGGGCTGGAGTCAGTGCTGCTGCTGCTGCTGCTGCTGCTGCTGCTGCTGCTGCTGCTGCTGCTGCTGCTGCTATGCAACAAGCTGATGTGCACAGCGCAAGGAGTAGCCTGGACAGCTTGTCTGATGCTGCTGTGATCCAGCCAGCAGTGGTGGTCACCAGCAGAATGATTGAGCTGTTGCAGCCTCAGGAGCTGCAAGCCTTGTTTGTTGGCTGTCTCAGCAGTGGGATTGTAGCAGGTAGGCTTCCCAATAAAGCTTGTCTTGCATCGCCTGCTCAGGAGTCAATCTTGAATCAAGCTGCATGAGGGAACTGTTTCTAAACACGGTGCTCACTCCAGAGCAGGGTTGATACCCAGCCCAAACATGACCCGTAGCTTTGTTCTTCCGGTGCATTTCTGAACTGTTGCTTTCTTGCCTTTTGCATTGCTTCCCTTTCCTTCTTCCTGATTGCTCCCTCCTTCCTTCCTGCCCTGCCCTTCCCTTCCCTTCTCCCTTCCTTTTCTAAAACACTTGAAGCTGTGTCAGGGGACGCATCACAGCCCCCAGGCCCTGAGGGGCAGCTTGTGCCAAGCCAGTCCACTGTCCGCCAGGTGGCATTAGCTGCCGCCCTGGCAGGGCTGTCTGGTGCAGCCCTGGCTGAAGAAGTAGGGGACCAGCTGGGCATGCTTTGGCCCACACGCCTTCAGCCTGCACTGTTGAGAGCCCTGCCCTACCTTGCCCTCTGTACTGATAGGTAAAGACCATCACAGCTATTCACTCTGAGCTTGTCATAATTCATAATTGAGGTAGTGCTGTATGACTTGAATGCTTGAAATTAGCTTGAATCAGCTTGAATCAGCATTTCCTGCAATAATGTGCATACAGACACAACATGGTGCTGTTCTTGTGCTTGCTGCAAAGCTATGGTTGCTGTTGAGAACTGCACAATGCAATCTGCATGGCCACTGTCGCTGCTATTAAGACGCAGCAGCGACAGTGGTCAGCGACAGCGACGCAGCATCCTGACTCAAAGGGAAACTGATACATGCCAAGTCAAAAACAGTCAAACAGTAAGTGGATAGCTGTTAGCTTTACAACATGCAGCTGCATCTGCAGGTGGACATTGCAGGTGATGCCCAAGCCTGAGGTCTTGACTGCTGCCATTCTGAAGGTGGCGGCAGGCACACCTGAGCTGGCAGCCAGCCTCACTCCAGATGCCTTCCTAACAGAGGTGAGCATAGCTGCTCCAACTTTGTCTTGCTCTAACTTTATCTGGAAGCTGCACCATTGTGTCATGCTTTCCAAAGCGCCCCTTACAGACATGCTGCATACTCCCTGGCAGCTATTGTTTGCCTTTTTGAGTAAGTCTGTGTAGCCGTGATTACATCCTGGTTGTGTGTCACAATGTGCAAAGCACTGCTGGCAGCTATGACCGCTGTTGCAGTGACTCTGTGCAGCCACTTCTCAGTAACTCTATGCAGCTATCATGTAGTAAGTCTATGCAGGCACCGTGCAGCCATGACATTGCTGCCTGCTGGTGTGTCACAGTATATAAAATATTTTCTTTTTTGCCAGGCGGAGGTACTGCAAGCTGTGTCAGACAACAAGCTGGGCACCACAGTCAAGCAGGAAAGTGCGCACACCTTTGCAGCTGCCAACAACAGTCTGACAGTTCTGCGCCTTAGAGAAGCAAAGAGAGCAAGCAGCAAGTGAATGTCCATACCGTGAACTCTATTATTTGCATATGGGTGGCAGAGGCTGCAGAGAGGCTCTATAGCTCTTCAACTGCGACTGTTTGCGACCATGCATGCTCTTTTTCTGTATCTGCTTCAAAAGGCATGCTTTGTGTGCATGCATTGGCGTCGTCTGGATTAGATGCACCAGAACAGTGTAGCAGACAACGACTTATGCACTGGGTTTCCAGATGCACAGGGTATATCCTGTGCATGCATGTGATTGTGCGTAGTATCACTCTCTTTTTGCTGCCCATGCATTCTGCCACATGTGTGGCTAGCCGTGAAGGCGACTGTTTGCAAATGTTTGCGTCGAAAGCTATGGAGCCTATGACTGCAGTGCATGCCTATAGCTACTGCTGCATCTCTTGAAATTAGTGTTATTGTCCTAGCCTGACTCATCTTCTAGACTAGGGACCATATATGCAGAGGCATTTATCTATGTGCTGCCGGATCAAATCACGTTAGCAATGAGTCCACCACTGCCCGATGTCATTGAGCCAATCCTGCCAACAAAACTTGTGTGCGAAAATCAAAATTTGTCAAAGGCTTTCGGTTGATCACGCACCCCTCTACGCCTCCCGTCAAATTTACCGTAAGGCCTATATCCAGTGCATTCACTTTGACCCCGCAAAAACACATCTGCTTATCGTCTGTGCGACTTGAAAGCAAGATGTACATTGCCTGTTTGGATCTGTCGTGACAGCTGTCGTCGGCAGTGCCAGCTTTTCTATAATGGGTGCGACCTGTAGCAAAGGTCAAGGCAGAGCAGTGGATCCGATTGTACCTGAGGAGGCAGGAGTTGATTTTGATGAAATGCAGGTAGATGACTCAGCAGCAGACTGCATTCCAGCGGGCTACCGTGCAAAAAGGCGACAGGCGGTGAGTGTTTAGTCTCGTTAAACGCCGCGATCGATCAGCCAACACAGTCAATAACCGGTTATACGAATAGTTGTATGGATAGGCAGAGTGTGCTTGAAGTGACTTTTATGGTTCTGCTTGTTCTGGGTTCCGGAGCACGTGCCAATCAGACTTTTACGATTGCTCGATGTTTGGCAAGCCTCAGTATCAAACAAAGATTCTGCTGCTGTGTACCTACTGTTTCTATGCAGGTTAGCGCTGAAGTTGCAACTGTCTCGCTTGAGCAACCAATTACACTGAAGAAGATACATAAGAGCACGGATGCAGAAGAAGGCATCCGAGCTGCTATGCAGCACTGCTTCCTTTTTACTGGTACTAGCCTTTCTACCTTTTGCAGTGTTCACTCGCAATTGTCCAATCAAAGCTGCATCCTGCTGCTGCACACTAGCGTCTTTGCTGTTGCGAGCAAATTCACAGTGCAGTAAATTCTGTGCAGGCCTTGAAGAAGAGCAGAAGGATGATGTTGTCCATGTCATGTTCAAACGGTCTGTGGTGCCTGGTGAGATTCTTATCAGGTGAGAGTGGCTGTCTATTAGTCATTCCGCCACCTTCACAGACTTCAGGCAGCATGCTACTGTGCTGTTGCTGTAATGCTTAACAGGTGGTGAGCAGCTGTAAGCTTTTGTTGATGTAGACATACAGGCATTTTCAGGCACATTAGCTGTTCGACATAGTCATGTGGCAGGGTTTGCAGTTGTGTCAATGACCTATGTTGCAGTCATGTCAGTGCTCAGACATTGTGCAATGTCTGCATGATGGTACGTCATGCTGGAGGTGTCCGTAGCAAAAAGGTGACCATAGCAAAAAGAGTGTTGTGGCTCACTTGGTATGATTCGTATGGCCGTTTTACCAAGCGTCCTGCAGCAATTACAATGAAAGCACCATGTAGGGAAGGTGAGGAAGGAGACAATTTCTATGTCATAGAGAGCGGCCAATTCAAGGCCACCAAGGTTGATGGCGACAAAGAGAAGCTGCTGTTTACCTACCATGGTGAGGGAGCCTTTGGCGAGCTGGCTCTTATGTACAACTGCCCAAGAGCTGCTACTGTTACGGTATGTAACATTCCCTTGCATTACATATCTGTTACTCACATCTGTTCCTCCCTCAAACTACTGCTGACGCTTGTAAACATTGTGCGGTTGATGTACAAAGCTGTCTGCATGTGTTGGCTTGAGGTGGTGCTGAAAATGTGACTTGGCACAGTCTGCCTGGGCCTTAGACACATTGCAAAGTGTACAGCAACTGCATCACAATCAGCTCAGATATCCTGGCTCAGCCTAGCTAAGCAAGTGTGGCTCAGCAGAGTGTAGCGCAGCATGTTGTAACAACACTACAGCACAGTGTAGCAATACATTGCTTTAGAACAATAACAAACAACATTTAATTGCACGATCAGCGTGGTGATGCACACTATGGCAACAGCATAGCATGTTACATCACAGAATAGCATACTACAACACAGCATTGCACAGCGCAGCATGGCTTAGCATGGCAGAGCATAGCAAATGAAAAAACGCTGCGGCATGACACAGGCTAGATTTGAATTGCCTGCAGGCTGAGAGTCATGGTGTGGTTTGGGGGATGGAGAGATGTACATTCCGGTCTATCATTGTGGTGTCCACCATGGAGAAGAGGCAGCGCTATGAGGCGTCCCTGGCCAGCATGCCTCTCTTTGCTGCCTTGTCACCTGAACAGAGGGCCATCATTGCTGACTGCCTCTCTCTGGAGACTTTTGAGGTGTTTTCAGCAGCATTGACGCTCACACAGCACAAAATTGGGTCGCCATGCATTGTGCCAGGCCCTGTCGTGTGCGCTTTCAAGCACTTGCAAGGGCAGGAGTTATGTTGTGTCATGTTGTCTTGCTGCTTGGAGATTCATCTGCCCATCACCACCAAATCAGCTTCAGGTCAGCTGTCCTGCAGACTGTGCAAGCAGGTGTTGGTCAAGCAGTGTAGATGCTATGCAGATGGGTGACTACATTCTGAGAGAGGGAGAGGAGCTGAGCAGTACTTCCAAGTTCTACTTAGTCCAGAGCGGCATGGTGGAATGCTTCAAGCAATTCAATGTGAGTACCGCCTCATGCCTTCACCAAGTCGGCGGCATGGAGTAACACAGGCTGCACAGCTTGTGCATGAGCTGTTGGCGATGGCTGTTATGTCTCCAATTGCATTGGTGGTGTTGTCGTCAACATCAACAATGAGACTTGTATGCTATCTGATCGAAGATTTATTTCTGGATGCTGCTCATCTCAACACGGTCACATGATGGGTACGCAGGGACAGAAGCAGCAGGTGAAGACCATCGAGGCTGGTGGCTTCTTTGGTGAGGTTGCACTGGTGGAGCATGTCAATGTGAGAGCAGCAGACTGCATTGCCAAGGATCGGGTGAAGTTGCTGTCAATGGGAAGGGACACATTTGAAAGGCTGATGGGGCCGGCTGAAACAATCTTAGCCGGGCAAGTTTCTGAGTACCAGAAGTTCAATGCAAACGCCAGCAGTTGCCACAGTGCTGCTGCTGAGGTTGTATGAACGTGAATACATCACAGGCACAATTCTGCCTAATCAATGTGACACAGGTCGATTGCCAGCAGCTGTCACAGTAAGCTTGCAGTACACAGACGTAGATGAGTACGGCTCACAGCTCAACATCCACTGTATAGTCTAGATAATCTTACTGCCATGAGCAGGATAGCCTTGTACATTTCCTGCCTTTATTGCTACAGCGTCCTCTTTTGCTTTCGAGTCAACTTTATTAAAAGTTTTGTGCTTCTGTTGTAGCCACATCAACACCGTACATGTAGCTTCAAGGCAGCAGACGCCGATTAATATCCTTTCTGCGCAATATCAAAGTTTGGCAAGCATTACTGTTTGCAACAAAGTCAAGTTATGCAAAGCAAATGTTGCTGGATGCAGCCTGTGCACAGTCTGAACAGCAATCTACCCATGTCAGTATGATAAAGGACTGGTACCGCAGGATTATCAGAGCCCAACATCAGTAGCAAAAACCACAAATCGCTGCTGAAGTTAGTTTGACAAAGACAGGCACATCAAGTGCATCATGATCTGACATACAAAGGAGCAGGAAGCCCCCAGCAGAGTCTGGTGGACTCTTATTGAGCAAGCATTATGCCGTGCTGCTGTTTGACGAGCAACGTTAGCTGTTGGCATGCAGGGCTTCTGCATTATGTGTACTGCCTGCCAGCTTGTACTCTGTCAGAGTTGTCAGCGCTGCTAGGCCTGCCTGTTTCTCAAGCTTCTCTATTTCTGATGCGGCAATGAAGTCATTGGTGTAGCGCTCTGCTAGCGCAATGGCCACAGCCGCTGCTTTGATCTTGCCTCCACTACACCTTGCCAAATCAAGCAGATGAAATGTCTCCATTTCCAAACTCAGGGCATTTGGGTATTGTTGTGTCAGTGTGGTCAGCAACTGCTCATTCCGGTCATCAAAGCTAGCAGATACCCTCCCCTGCAGCATGAAGGTCTAAGTCAAGTTTGCATACTCACCATGTGCATGTATCACAACACAGCATCTGACTTTGTTGTGCTAATGTAGGATCAACTGCGTGATGCTGCCAGGTGTGATTTGATACAGAGAGGCACATGTGCAGTTGCAACACATGCACAGGAAACGCCAAGCAAACAGCATTGGTCATCTGCAGTGCAATCAGCAGACTGTTTCAGATCTGAAAGAATCAATGCAGTGAACATGTCAACTGGACAGCACCTGTTCAATCACTTTGATGCTTGAGGTGTTCTTGCTGCAACGAAGAAGTGTGAATTGATGACAAATGGCAAGGCACCCTTAAGTCAGCACACCTGAGAGCTGTAGAAAGAGTCTGCAGTCACATTGAGGCCCTGCAAGGCTTTGTGACTGCCTACTGCAGCTGCGCATTGCTCATGCAACAAGCTAGACAGCGCAGCGTCAGGTCTGATGGGCTGTGTGAGCTGGTAAGGCTGCAAGTGGCTGCCTGGCACAAAGGCATCTGGGTCCCTCCTACACACAACATAAGTCACCTGAAAATACAGTTTGCTCCTAGAGGCTGAAAAGTTGCATGCAGTGCATCATGGGCAGATGTCAATTCATGGCTTCTGTAAGGCTGCACATTGTTACCTCGGAACAATAAAAGGTGATTCTCAGCAGCAGAGAAATCCCCAATAGCGGTGCATTGTTGTTCAGGTACTTGGCAGAGCGCCACAATGATGGTGTGACGCAAAGCAGCAGCTTGTCTGCAACAGGACAGGTAACACACCTGACACAGACAGACCCCTCAGAGGCCACCAGGAAGCATCCCAAATGAGCTGGCGGCTGTAGAGCACCACACGTGCCCAGGCGGATGATAGCCAAGGGGCCATTCACAACAGCCTGGCACTCACGAATGACAAAGTCCATGTTGGCCATTCCCATCATGGTGCTCACAATGCTGACTGGCCTGCCATTGAATCTACCTATACAAATGACGTGTCACATCCTGCTGCTAATAAAGAAACAGTGCGTGCTGGGAGAGTTGTGTGCATCTCACAATCAGCTGTGATCAGGCAGGGTCTCAGGTCAGGCAGGTTGACAAGATGCCAATGAGTGCAGACATAATTGTACAGGCCTGCATGCACACACCTGTGATGGTGAGAAAACCTCTATCAGATTCAACTTCCAACAGTTGGCTGCTGTTTTCCATTGGATCTAGCATCTCTGATAGCAGCATTGCCCTTTTGGTGGAGCCAACAGAGAGGATCCTATTGGCTACCTCTCCTTCCTGCAATGTATCTCAGCTGCTGAGCTTGAACGCCTCATGTGCAAGCAGGTGCCAGACACATGTTTCCCAGCTGCTGAGGGGACAGGAAAAAACCTTAGTCCCTAAATGATAGGTTCTGCCTTGATCATCCATAGGAAAGTTGGCATCTTGAAACTGAGTCTTTCCGATGTGAAGAATCGGGTCGGTGTCTTGCGAGCTGCCAGTGTGCAACAACATCGCCTGTGTGGCATGCCTGCAGACACATTATTACGGTAACGGCATTTCAAATGGATGTCCCCACAGCTTGCTGAGGTCGCACACCGTTGAGTCGTTCGTCGACTGCGTCTGACTGCTTGCATCCGTGAGCGAGTGAACGAGCCCGACCCACAGAGACTGCCCCTGCCAACGCTTTGACGCCAAAGAGTGCGTTGATACATCCTTGCTACCTTGCAACACGGGCGACGTCAGACTGCGCGAAGCAACTCACGGGTCGTGTTCGGAAGCTTTTCAAGACGGTTTCTGCCAGCAGTTCGGTCGAAAACTCGAAGTGGAATAGTCGATGTGCAATCCTGCTGCAACCTGAAACAAGCAAGACAATGTGCACTGTTGTGCAGATGATCAGGATGGCAAGCGATTTCGAACTTGCAGGAAAACAGTTTGTTATATGCCTCATCTTGCCTGGTTTCGGAGCATAATTGCGTAAAAACAGGATCAGTAAACCATGACTCAGCTGACGATTTCTGATCCACCGTATGACCACCTTGCCGACCCTGCTTGAGGGCATGAGCGGGCAGCAGAGTGTACAAATGCAACAAGTTAATTCAAAAGGATGTCAGGCAATTGATGCTGCAGTCAGCAGTCGCTTGACTCAGTTTCATCAAAGACCTCCAAGCTGACACCATCATAACTTAGACCGTATGCAATTCGCATGGTAGCAAGGTCTCACGTTTGTCTCCGCATTGGGCATGCAGCATTGATGTAAGTCTGGCATAATCTGTGGCATAATGAGACTCCAGCTGGAATCTGAAACCAGTAATTCCACGTCGATGCTAATCTCAGCCACAAGACGCGCGAACATTTGCATGCCACTACTCCCTGCACCGATCTTGCAGCATTGTAGTCATGTCAAGCCATCTTGGAAATACTTCTGTCCATGCTTATGGGCACCGGTGCAGTTGGCAACCAGCCTTCCGCACTACCTCGACAGCCAGATCACGCAGCAGACTTGCGATTGTGAGGGCAGAGCAATCTAAGCAAAAAATTGTCGCCGTTCTGTATAAAGCCGGCAAAGCTGCCGAAAACAAAGATCTCTTGGGTTGTGTAGAGAACGAGCTTGGACTAAGAGAATTTCTGGAGGAGCAGGTACTACCTCAAACCGTGCTAACACTCGATGCCATGCACACTTGCGCACCACGGCCGATCCTACACATAACACTTTGAGGAATGCCGCAGGGTCACGAGTATATTGTTACAGATGACAAAGAGGGAGAGGACAGCGAGCTCGAGAAGCACTTGGAGGACTGCAATATCCTTATCTCAACTCCTTTTCACCCTGCCTATCTCACAAAGGAGCGAATAGAGAAGGCCAAGAATCTCAAACTGTCTATCACGGCTGGAGTGGGCTCTGACCATGTCGATTTGCACGCAGCAGCAGACAGCGGCATGACAGTTGCTGAGGTCACAGGTAATGCATCAAAACTAAAATTTGGTACAGAATCATACCGGCATGCCAGCAGAATTCAGACAAACGGCTTGTGCAGCATTGCTTGACCTTGGCGTACGTGTTTGCTACTTTGCTTTGATTGCAATTTTGCACTTCAGCACCCCTGTCACCTGCAACTGCTGCATGTCCGGTGCGTGGTACGCTGCACTTTCAACACTGGCCTTGCAGGCAGCAATGTTGTGAGCGTAGCAGAGCATGTGGTCATGCTTATCCTGACAATGGTCAGGAACTACCTGCCAGCACACAAACAGATCACTGATGGAGGCTGGGACGTCGGAGCTGCTGCTTCCAAGGCATATGACCTGCAATGCAAGACTGTTGGCACAGTCGGCACTGGTGCCATTGGACAGCTGGTACTTCAGCGCCTGCAGGTACGAGTCTGTTGCCTAGTCACAAGCTTTCAGACCATGACATGCAATAGACTAGGCAGTCACTGTCTTTGTCATGTATAACATGGCAGGCAAGCTGATGATGATTTGCATATCCTTGTTGCTTCCCATCAATGTGATGCGCTGGCTGCTGTACTGACCATGCTGTAGCTCTGTAGAGTGTCATGTCTTCAGTAGACTCAGAATCTAAACATGGGACATCTACAAGAAGCCCTCTGTCTTCACACAGCAGTAAAGAATCCAATGACCTGTAAGGGTAGGCTGTGGAATTGGCTGCAGGGTTTTGGATGCAAAGAGGTGTTGTACTTTGACTACAAGCATTTGGATGAGTCAAAGGAGAAGGAGCTGTGCTGCAGCTTTGCTGAGTTCGACGAGCTCATCAAGAAGTGTGATGTTGTCACCATCAACCTCCCCCTGACAGACAAGACCAAGTGAGCATCTGCAGTGCATTTCAGCCTGCCGATCTGGCATGCATACAAGCACCTATTCATTGTTTGCAGGGCTAGCCTTGCCCAAAAACAGTCCACGCGGGCTGGTTAGCACTCATTCAAAACCATATCTCCGGCTCTTAATTGCATGCCTGTTTCTCACCGGGCTCACAGTAGTGGTAGACGTCCCAGCCGGTTGCCAATGTGGCTAACTCCTATGCTGCACAGCACAGAACATTGCACAGCCCTCCCTACATGTTGTCTGCACTGCAAAGGAGCTTTAAAGACGCTGTTTCTGCATTTGCGTCACAGTCTATGATGATGCAGTTCAAAACATTTTGAGCAGCTTTTTTCAATGTTTGCCCCCTTCATGTCACCTCTGACCTGATCGTGGAGCCTGTCTGTCGACTTCTGCACCCATGCCACATCAGTCAGTCAGTCAGTCAGTCAGTCAGTCAGTCAGTCAGTCAGTCAGTCAGTCAGTCAGTCAGTCAGTCAGTCAGTGCTATGTTTGTCCCATGCAGGGGCATGTTTAACAAGGAGACTATTGGAAAGATGAAGAAGGGTGCATATCTGATCAACACAGCACGAGGCGGCATTTGTGACCGTGATGCTGTTGCGGAAGCTCTGGAGTCTGGTCAGCTTCTAGGTGAGATCATTCTTCACAAAATGTTGCCAGTCAAACATTCACTCTTTTGCACTATCCTATGTAAGCATATGACCAGAAAATCTGCTTGTACCATTCAATAAACCCATCTGTACATTCTGCATGTCTGTGTTTGCTGCCTGTGCGGCTCCTGTGGTGGGCTACACATTCCAGGTTGGTTGAAATGTGGCTTCCCATGCTGTATGCAGTTGCTGTCTATTGGGCGGTGCTGTTTTGGGGTTCAAGCCACAAATTTCTGCCTTTCTGCAAAGTCTGTGTGAACTATAGGCACCCTGTGCAGAAGCAAGGAAGTGATGCCATGTGCCCCAGATTTGACAGTGATTTGATTTGCAGGGTATGCTGGAGATGTATGGGACCCCCAGCCCCCCCCTCAGGACCACCCCTGGAGAACCATGCCCAATCATGGCATGACACCCCACTACTCAGGCACCACTCTGGATGCCCAGGTATGGGTTGCATCATTTGTCACCCTAACCCTGTCCAATAAGCTGCAATACAGTGTTTTGTCAATACACTTGTGCAGGCGAGGCACAGTACACACAGGGCTATATGGTGCTGCTATCACCTGAGCCTGCTATCGCCTAGCACAATGCTCATTGTATGTAATGCATTGTATGTACAAGTCGTACTCTTTATTTGACAGTTGACACCGTCTTGAGTTGATGGTGGTGTTGTGACAGGAACGCTATGCAGAGGGAACCAAGCAGATGTTGCAAAACTGGTTTGATGGCAAGGAGTTCCCAGAGAAGTGGTATATTGTAAGAGAGGGGGAACTAGCTGAGCAATACAAGTGATTTTGGCAAGATTTTGGAAGACTGCCTCGTCAGTCACTTTACAGATGCGCTGCTTTCCAATGTCAAATATACTGAGTACTATAGTGTTACATTTGTTGAGATGTGTGATTTACTATATTGCTGCCACCAGTTTTGGAGTCTTTCAGCATATACAGAGGGTTGTGTGCTTTACTGAAGACCAATACCCATATATTTGATAATCACTGATGTCATCATGATCAGTCAAGACATAGTGAAGTCACTGAGCTGGCAAGGCAAAGGGTAGACTGCATTGTGTGAATCAGTTGAGTTTGCTGCAATTTGCAAGTTCTTTACTAAACAGTTAGTAAACAGCTTCTTTTGACAGCAAGGTGACAGTGCAATACACTTGCTGATCACCAGCTGAGGGTCTGTATTTTTTGCACACTAATGCAAATTGCTGTGTCGATTCCAGCCTTGCAGGGGTGGAGCATTCCACATGTAGCCAGTTCGACCATCTATGTCTTGGCAAGTCAGGCAGTGCACGTTCACATATCTGCATGTAGAGGAACCGTAAATGCCTTGCACATGTAACCAGGCATGCAAGCCAGAACAGTTCACACTGAAAACACTTACTGCATTGACGTAAGTACGATGGCAGCAGCAAAGCTGGACTTGTCAGCTTAGACATGTCTGTGCCAACGAATATACCTCGACGCCAACAAATCCTAAAATCAGATCTGAACTAAGAGAACATTTCAAACAATGGATACAGATGTGCTGTATTGCTGCTTCTACCCCCTGCATGCCACAATGTCTAACTGTCAATCAGTTCATTGCATCAGCAAGCCAGTAGTTTGGTTGGCTTGTTGAGATAAACAGTATTCTGCATACAAAAGCCTCTTGTGCCAGCTGGCGTCAAGCCATGATTCTGACAAGTGTCCTTCAGTTTGCTGTCCAATCTGCCCGGCTACAGTTGCCGAGAGACTCTCAAGTGCACAAGCATAGCAGGTCTGCAGAAGGTAGCCAATCAAAAATTGCAGATGGAGACTGCATGTTGAGTGAACAACTCGTGAGGTCTGAGTGGATGAGTCTGCTGCAAGCCAAGGCTTAAATTGTACAGTCCACACAGAGGACACGTGCAGAGAACGCTAGGGTAAACATGACTCTGTACCTGGTTGTTGCTGGGGAGCTGTGGCTGGACAACATTCAGAGCAGCACTCTGGCCACCAGATGCTGCAGGCACCCCAGTCCCAGATGCTGTAGGTACAAAAGCATCTATCTGCTTGCGCCTGATGCTCTGCTTTCAGCCACCGCCTCTGCGGCACTGGATGGCTTGCCAGCAGCCCTGACCACCTGACCAGCAGCCACAGCATCACCACCACTGACACAGGGCTAAGCAGCATTGTTGGTGGTGAGAGGGCTGCTGCCAGCCTTGGGCACAGCTCTGGCCTTGCCGTCCTGAAGACCACACCACAAAGTCAGGGCACTCTTGCGTCTGCTCTTCATAAGTCAGCAAGACAATGAGCGCATTGAGAGTAAGACCATAAAGACCATAAAGTGCAGGTGATGTTGATATTCAGCAAGCCGGTGCGGTGATAACCAACCGGGTCCCTGTATTGTTACAACAAGGTATGCAAAACAAAGTGGAAAAACAGGTCAGCTGCAGAGAACCATAGTGTCTTCTGGCAAAGCTGATGTCTTCAGCTCCTTGTGCTCTAGCAGCTTGTATGGGTTGACTTGCATGATTGCACAAAGCGGCCATGCCAGACAGGTTATAAGAATGGTGAAAGTGTATGCAGCAAGCAGGTGCAAGGAAGCAATGCTATTGGTGCCTGTATGTTTGCTCACCAAGGTTTCAGCCACCTCTCCTTCCTCAAGCACAGTGTGCAGGCCTTCAACACTGCCATCAGGCGAGGCGGGGCCAGTCAGGGCATTTCCAAATGGCCCCAGGGCTGCTTGGCAGGCAAGCTGGCAAGCTTTGGGGCAGCCTGTAAGGCAGAGCGCACCTGCTGAAGAGATGCTGTGTGTCTGCCAGTCTGGCATTGCACCCCATTCAACAGGATATTGATTCACGTTACATGATGGCTTTGCAAGCAGTATGACTGTTGGAATGGTTAGTAGTGCACCCAGAGGGGCCACATGAGATGACATGGTCTTTTGCCTTGCAAAGCAGTTCTGCCATATGGGCAAATGGGCTTCAGTGTCTGGGCAGATCGTGACACGTGAGCCTTCAGGCCTTATCACCCAGAAGATTGCACCAAGAAGCCAGGGCAGCGTCAGCAAGACAGTGAATGATGTCATAAGATGTCCAAGCTCAAACTTTCAGCAAGAATTGCACCATAAGTCAAGAGTTGGCACACATGTCAAAAGGTCAAAACTGCGCTTGTGATTCCTCACATTAGAATGTATGCAGCATGGATCCCTTCCTTTTTCCCCACCACCATAATCGAGTGATTTGATACTGGGACGGAAGTCCCGATACTACTGTGCACTACTGTAGTACAGCTGTGTAAGTACAGCGGCAACAAAGATGGCTGTTCTGCAGCGAAGAGGCTTCCACCGATCACTTCATGTCACGATCTTATAATAGCCCCCCGAATAGTATGCCCATTATATCTTAATCATACTGGAGGTCATGATGATTCACGACTGATCACTTTTGGCTGCACAACTGCTGACTGTTGCAATATGTCAATGCCCTGCACGTGGCTAATATACCGCAAATTCAAGCAGAGTATCCTGATCAAAGTCTTCCATGCTGACACTATTGTAACTATAATCTGGCAAGGACAATTTCAGCCCCCAGCCTCAGGTTGGTCGTGACCAGTTTCTCCAGTACAGCTTTGGAGACTGCTGACAATGCGTGTGCTTGAGCTGACAGATCAGCCGGCACATTGCCCTGATCCTCAAGGCCTTCCTTGGCAACTGCCTGCATCATCAGCATCAGCCATGTGCAGTAGACAGTGACCACGTGTTCTCATGTAAGTGCAGTTACAGCCTGCAGTATGTCACAGTTTGCCCACAGTCCAATCATGCTGAAAAGCCCCATGCCCTTTGACAGATGCCAAAGTGCTGTCACTGTAGGCGCATCTTACTCACCATGCCAAACGCCAGAGCGCTGATTGGGGCCTGCCCTTGGACCAAGCATGCCAGTGAGCCAGCCACCAGGCAGTCGCCTGCTCCATTGGTGTTCACAATCCTGGCTGGAACAGCTGGCAGGTGCTGAGTCAAGACGCTGGTCCCTCCTGAGCCAAGACTACACAGGGCCGCCCCTTGAGAGCCCAGGGTCAGCATGACATGCTTCACACCTGCCTGCACATGCGCACATGTTACTAGCCCACACAAATGCAGATGAATTACATGGCAACTTCAGCTGTGAACCTTGTGAGCAAACACTGCCTGAGCAAACCATCATTTTGAGTTGCAAAAGTGTGTGGCACTTTCACCAAAATGCAGTCATCTTGTGTAACCATATGCTGCCAGAGCATCATTTGGCTTTGGGGCTACGCACATGACACAAGCATGGGTGACAAACACAGAGCCATAGAGACATGTATGTCATTAAGCAACAAAAGTGGTGACCTGGATTGACAGCTGTACCGACCTTCAAAACGGATATCAGGAAGGGCACCAGCAAGTGCAGCTGCTTAGCAGCAGACATGGCGCCGCCTGCTGCCATCTGTAGCAGAAGCTTGTTGGCAAGCTCAGTACTGTGTGTGGAGTCAATGGCCACTGCCATGGCTATCAGCTCATGAGCGTTTGGTGAGATGTATGTTATGCAGTTCAACACCCTACTGGCTCGCACTGATTTAGGCACTGAGACTGGCTCAAACCAAACTGGCACCTTTGCTGCATGGGCCATGTGACATGCAGCCTGCAGCAGCAGCACTACAGAGGGCGTGAGTCAGTGAGGTAAGCTGGAAAGATGCCACTGTAACTTCAGGGCATTGTGCAATATAAGCTAAGGAGACAGTATGGTGACAATGTAGAAGGTCCCAAGACGCAGCACTGCAGAGCAGGTGGCCCTTATACTGCCTAATGTGGCCCTGATACTGCCTGGAATGGCCCTTACTGCATTTGAGTGTGCATGCATGAATGCTGTACCATGCATTGTTTACAGAGCACAGGGGTGTTGTCACCTCCAGTGTTTCTAGGCTCAAGTTGGCATCCAGCATCATGATGCTGGCTTGCTGCAGGTGGGAGTGAAATGGCTGTAAATCAGCCGGCTTCAGGTGGTCCTCTACAGTCTTGACGTCAGCAACAGATGCAGCCACATCACCACCTGCATATATACAGATGCTCTCAGAGGATGCACAGTCACCAAGCAGAGTCATAAGCTCAATGCAGTGGTTACAGCAAAGCATGAGCTGACGTTGCTTCCATGGCTTTTGCTTGAGCAGGCAACCAAATGAAGACACGCACATGAACAGTACAGCGTCTAACACAAGATGCACTGTTACTGACCAATGCTCACTTGTGTGTCCGCAGTAAAATGCAGGAATGAGGCAATAAGGTTGTCAACGAGCATGGGATTTGCCTTGGTTGAAGATGTAGGAGGTCATGGGTGTAGACACACCCCCCTTCCTTAGGATGCCATCGCAGGGAAGCTGTAAGCTTTGCCAGTGTTGAAGCAACAAATCTCCAGCACTGTCTTGGCCTATGATACTAATGAGCATAGGTGCATTCTCTGGCCTGTCGAACAAAATTCCTGAGTGTGGTGCTTGCTTTTGGATGGGTTGACTGCCCTGAAAAATGGATTTCTATGATGCTACATTTGGCTCACCCCAGCAGTGATGCCAGACATTGTGCAACATTCCTTGCAACACCACCACTGGTCATCTTAATTTGCCCAGGAACAGTGCCGCCAGGCTGGGTTGCATAAGCTGCAGTGGGTACTGCCTGCACAGCGCATGTCCTGGATTACTGACTCTCATATTGCTGCTGGCAAAGATAGCAAAAAAATGCAACGCAAGATTGCCTGTACATCCAAGATCATGCCGCCGATCAACACAGGTAAGCTCGGCATAGCTTTCTGGTTCGCAGGTCGTCACAGATCAGCTTGCATGCTGGCTTGTGTTGTTCGCCTCGTCACCCACAACCATTGTCTCAAGGCTTGACTCAAGCGCACCCTCAAGCTAGCAGGGAACTTCAACTTCCGGACGTGTGCGTCGCCTGTTCAGCCGGCGGTGTTGACCTTACCCCAGATAGCACCATTGCCAAGCTGGCTTGCAGAAAGTTTGTCGTTGATTGAACGTGAAATGGAGACATGCATTTGGTGTTACAAAGCCAAGTCTCGACGCGGCAGTGCACAAACGACTTAGCTCGAAACGGTGAAGTCTTGTCGCTGCAGCGTTGACCGATTATCCTGTATCCATAGTTTAGTAAGGCCTCGTGCGCTGACCGTGACTTGCTCTTCTTATGCCTAGGAGCTGCAGCGGCCAGTGTTGCTATCGCATTGATATTGGTTAGACACATTTACGCGTCAGCGGACGGCTTTGCATCCACTGACACGCTACGAGTCGCAAGTGTGCGCTCGTCTACACTTGGGCAAGAGCATGCTGAGAAGCCTGTCTCAGCGTGCAAGTACATCTCTCAGGGTATCTCACGCAGCTCAGACCAGCAGATTCTATAGCGGCATGGCCGCCGCCGCCTCCGCGCAGCCAGGTCTGCTTGAAGCTGGTCTTCAATGCATCTGCTACCCCGGTACTTGCTGACACACCCTCGTCTACATTGTTTCAAACAGGCGAGAAGGGTTTCACCAAGATTAAGGTCAAGAATGCCATTGTTGACCTCGATGGAGACGAAATGACTAGGTATTACAAGTCCTGTGTTGACTGTCTTGCACAGCTTTCATTTGGCGAAGTGCATGTGTGGTCATGCAATGCACCTCCATGCTCTGATTGTACATCCCACTGCAGTCTTTGATTGGACTCCTTTGTCATAAGGAAGCATGGCAGCGCATGGTCTGATGCAAGGTGGTTGTCTGACTGCAGGGTTATCTGGGATGACATCAAGAAGAAGGTGCTACTCACATGAAAGCAGCGCACATGCAGCTTTGTTCTGCCATCAACTGCATGCAAATGTGTTGACTGCACTTGAGCTGTGCCTGAAATACATTGCTTCTATGTTCTGTGTTTCAGCTCATCCTGCCATTTGTGGACCTCAAGATTGAGTACTATGACTTGGGACTGCCCAATCGTGACAAGACCGATGACAAAGTGACGCATGATGCTGCTCATGCCATCCTGGTATGAATCTTATGCTCTTTTATGTGCTCATGTGATTGCAGGTGCTACCCTCTGCATTTGCATAAGCATGTACTCACTTCAGCATGCATTGGCATAAGCATACCTTCAAATACTCATATGCTGAGTGCCATGCGTATGAGTGAGCTAGCTGAGAATCAGCAGATCTGTTTCTGGAATTACAGTTGTCCAATACACACAGTGCATGCATGCTCACTGTAGCATGTGTCCTTGTGTAACATACTGTGTAGTCTTGCTTGTCCTGTATTACACTGCAGAGACATGTCTGGCATGTGTTTGCATCACTTGCAAAACCATTGCATCTGTGGCATGCATGACGCAGGCAAATGGAGTGGGCATCAAATGCGCCACAATTACACCAGATGAGGCACGAGTGAAGGAGTTCAAACTCAAGAAGATGTGGAGGAGTCCAAATGGCACCATCAGAAACATTCTGAACGGCACAGTCTTCCGAGAACCTATAGTTGTGGACAATGTGCCTAGGCTGGTGCCTGGCTGGAAGAGACCCATCGTTGTTGGCAGGTTTGTGGTGACACTGCATCTGAGTCACTGGTTTGTGCATGGCCTTGAATACAACATTGCTGTCGAGAAGACTGTGACTGAGTCTCGAGCTCACAATCGCATGAGCACGCAAGTACCTGCACTCGTGCCTACTGTTGTTGACAGGTCCACTCCTCTTTCCTACATGTACCTCTTGGGTCAAGTTTCTCAGCACCGCACATGTGCAGCTTCCCCAGCATATCTGCTGCTGCAATGGCTGAGACAGATGGTGAAAGCGACCCCAAACACCAATGGCACACAGCATCAGCTTGTGCCTGAGCGCAATACGTGCTTCATGGCAATGGCAATGTCACAACCTCTTCAAGTCCTTCACCATTTTATTGCATCCACACACCGCCAGTCACTGCTGCAAACATGCCTCTGTCGCTCAGCATTCAGCAGTTGCACCAGCCCACACACCACTCATGCACCTGAGGATGTAATTGCAGGCACGCTTCTGATGACCAACACCAGCAACAGATCTACTAATGAGCGTTACAAAGTTGATAATACAGATCTATCACCACAGATCCGCTCATGATCATCACAAAGGTTGTAACACCCCAGTCCTGTGCCTCCTCCTGTGAACCACCAAACTGTTGTTGGCCAGGCGGCTGCAAGAATAAGGGGGGTGCTCAAGGGGGCTGCTCACATATTCTTAGCCGCGGTTGCAGGCACATGTTTGGGGATCAACACCAGCCACAGATGTGCTCATGACCATTCATGCTGCGCTCACATACCCTTGACCATTTCATGCCGCGCTCATTTATTCCTGACCGTTTCATGCTGCGCTCACTGACCCTTGACCACTGTTACAGGCACGCGTTTGGGGATCAGTACCGAGCGACAGACCTGGTGGTGAAGGAGCCCGGCAAGCTGGAGCTGGTCTTCACACCTGACGGTGGCGGGGAGGTGCAGAAGTGGGAGGTGCAGCAGTTTGATGGGCCGGGCGTGGGTATGGGCATGTACAACACTGAGGAGTCCATCAAGGGCTTTGCCAAGGCCTCCTTTGAGTATGCTCTGGACAAGAAATGGTACGCTACATGTTGCATGGCATTCTGCAATACGTGGTACAACTTGGGCTGTACATGTTTGCAGTCAGATTCCGCAACATGTACAGCGTCATCTTGTTTTGCTGCGAAGCTTTTTGTGCGGCAACAACAGATGCACTACGTAAACTGAGATTGGTCACATGCATGCATTTGAGGTGTCAGATTAGGGTACAGCACAGCCTGTTGCCACAGCCTGCTGACTGTAGAGCAACCACCAAGCACATGCAGCAATAGTACATATAGATATAATATGTATACTACATGATAGGTGTATAGTACATATAGATGATAACACATATGATACGCAGGTCAGTTTCCAAGCACGCACATCGCTGAACACCTTTTGCGCATTATAGCTTCAGACACTATCTCCTAAAGATTTGCTTATTGTGACTTCAGACATACACTGTTTCCTAAAGAGCCTGTGCATCTCTGCTCTGTTGAGATACTGTATGCCACAAGTTTGAATCAGAGCAACAATGTGCACAATTTAGGTTGCGCTCTGTTTGTCATTCTCGGACATGAGCTGCTGGCACGCATGTGCAATGTGGTACTGACTTCCAATGTCAGTCATATGCACAGTCTTCTGCACAGTCTTCTGCACAGTCTTCTGCACAGTCTTCTGCACAGTTTGAGTGCACATGTTATCAAGCTGTTGCAGTGATTCATGACTGTTGGAGTCAACCATGCCAGGTCGTCCAATGCACTCATGCTGATGTTGTGGTGACAATTCTGCATGTCTGTGCAGGCCCCTGTATCTGTCCACAAAGAACACCATCTTGAAGATCTACGATGGCCGATTCCTACAGATCTTCCAGGAGTTGTATGAAAAGAGCTATCAGGACAAATTTGAGAAGCTTGGTATCTGGTATGAGCACCGCCTCATTGATGACATGGTTGCACAGGTATCGCCTCCCGCCACTGCTGAGCTTGATCCATACCATGTGGTGCTTTGCAAGTTGCCTATGCAGCTTCTTGGTCTGTCAAGATGGAGGCAAACAAATGCCCTGGTCATTATTGCGAAGGTTATTGTGAAGTTGTTTAGTCTGATTGGGAACACATCAACACTCGTTGGGGCTGGTAAGCTGACTGCCAAGACAGGACCTCATACAAGGATCTACTCAGGAGCATATGCACCTGACCCTATGTGATGACATGTGTTTCATGAATGCATGACTGTTTTAGAATGGTAGAAGCAACAGCTTGGTGCCCCTGGGGACATGTCTGTGAAGCGCAAAATGACATGTACTGATGCCCTTTGCTACATGACATTATTGCTGACGATATGCATTGTGAGATGCAAGACTGCAACAGGTGGGCCATGCAGCCCTGTGAACAGGATCGATATGCTGTTGCCTCAGGTCTGGCATTAGCATGTGCTGCATCTCATGTTACTTCTGGATCTAAGTGTCTTGTCTATGTTGAGGCTGAGCAAAGCTGAAGGAAGGCATGGCTGACTTGAGTCATGTGTGGTATGCTGCAGGCGCTGAAGTCAGAAGGAGGCTTTGTGTGGGCATGCAAGAACTACGATGGTGATGTCCAGTCAGACATTGTGGCCCAGGGGTACGGCTCCCTAGGGCTGATGACCAGTGTGCTGCTCTGCCCAGATGGCCGCACTGTCGAGGCTGAGGCTGCTCATGGTACTGCAACCTCCTACTCTTGCTTCACTTGCACACCTGTGATGCTTGGTATGCTTGTTGTGCTGTATTGTCTGTGATTGAGGAACGCTCATAGTTCTGTTTGACCTTACACTGGACTATCAGTCCAGTGTGGGGTGTTTGCTATGCAGACATGGCTTGATTGATACGGATCTACCGTTGCATTGACTGTGTTGTCTGGCTCTGTGCGGCTGGTTTCATCATGCAACACCGCTGCAGGCACCGTCACTCGCCACTGGAGGGAGTACCAGAAGGGCAAGCCCACATCTACAAACCCAGTAGCCAGCATCTTTGCCTGGACCAGGGGCCTAGCACAAAGAGGCAAGCTGGATGACAATCAGGAGCTGATTGACTTTTGCACATCCCTTGAGGAGGGTGTGATTGAGACCATTCAGGCTGGCCACATGACAAAAGATCTGGCTATCTGTGTCCATGGCACCAACAAGGTCACTCCTGACCAGTACCTGACAACTACACCATTCATGGATGAGATTGCTGACCGGTTACAGAAGAAGTTTGAGAAGCATGTTGCGCCCAAGTTGTGATCAGCGTGTTGTGCAGCTTGCGTTGAGGTTTGGCTTCATGTGTTGTTACAGTCACCAGTAGTGACCTACAATTTTGGGCAGAGTGCAGCTTCATGTTGGATTTGTTTTTGCCACTGGTAGCTCAGGCAGTTTATTTGCGGACACTGATATGGTTTCATGGCCTAGACAGGCCTTCACTTAATGTGCTTGTTGTCCAGAACAGATAGCATGCCATGTAAGTGCTGTGCAACTCTTATCAAGCTGCATTGCCTTATGTTGGCTGGTAATAGTTATCAATGAAATAAAGAAGTCATGTTTCATAATGTCATTGCAGTGAACCTAGACTACTGGTGTAAACAGCACTCAGATAAGCTGAAGCAGATGCAACAGAACACTGTAAAGGTAATCAAGCAACAAAACGCAGCACAAACACGATGTCAGGGTACAAGTTAAGCTAGCAAAACAAAACACGTACAACAGCTGAGCGAGTTTAAAAATCCTCATCGAAGGCAATGGTGTGCTGGTTGGTGTTGTTGAGGCCTGCCATGACTCCACTCTTCTGGTAGTCACCTACGCGCTTCTCAAAGAAGTTTGTCTTGCCCCTATACCATGGCAGGACAGTCATCAGAAACCAGTCGCATGCTGTTGGAGCTTTGCATGAATTACTGTAACCCCACGTGCCCTTAGCACTCAGCAACACATTCAGACATGAGTTACTACGCGCAGCAAAGGCTGTTTGACGAGAGAGAAGAAGGTGCTTACTGTAGTGAAAGTTGCTCCATCCATTCAAAGGGGCACTTGGTCTTGTAGAGCTTCTCACTGCCCAGCACATGCAGCAGCCTGTCAGCCACAAACTCAATGTACTGACCCATCAACTCTCCATTCATGCCAATCAAGGCCACCTGCATCACCAAAATGTAGCCTATCAACTTGACGACCCTATAGCCAACACTTGTACAGTGCATCTCTGAGCGAGCTTGCAGTGAGCAAGGGTGCAGGCTTACCGGGAGCGAGTCACAGATGAAGCTCTTCTCAATGTCAACTGCCTCAGTGATGATCTCCTGAATCCGTGACTGTTCCAAGGGCTTCTTCAATAGGCTGCAAAGCAGTTGTCAGGTCAGGAATCACAGAGCTGGCATCAGCACCAACACAGCAAGCAGAAGAGTACATAAGACAGCTGGCAAATGTGGGGACTTACGAGTACAGCAGGCACGCAAAGTCGGTGTGGAGTCCCTCATCTCTGCTGATGAGCTCATTGGAGAAGGTGAGGCCGTGCATGAAGCCACGCTTCTTCAGCCAGAAGATGCTGCAGAAACTGCACTGCAACGCACTTTGTCAGCGCAGATACTAAATCACGATGATGGTCCAGATCAGTTTAGTTCACAAAAAGCGTGTGCAAAGACTGTGTGCAAGTCCATTGTTAATGAGTGGAGACAATTTGGCACATGCAATGAAAGCAGACACAGTGTACATGACCTGAGAGTACCTGCCAGAGAAGAAGATGCCCTCCACAGCTGCAAAGGCCACCAGCCTCTCCGCAAAGCAGTTTGAGCTGCAGCATACAAGCAATGCATTAGATGTAAGGTGCAGTATCCAGGGGCTGCACCGCAGACACCATTAAATCGCAAGGAGGAACATCAGCAACAAACTATGATCATGTGCACCTCTGAATCCACTTCATGGCCCACTCAGCTTTCCTCTGAATAGCAGGGATGTTGTCAATGGCATGGAACAAGCGTGTCTTCTCCTGAGGGTCTTTTATGTATGTCTCAAGAAGCAAACTGTACATCTCTGCATTAGAATTGGGACATGTTGTGAGGCACTGTTGAGGGGTTTGTAGCACGGAATGATTATACCCATGAGCAGCGCTTACGGCACCTGAATGTATGTTCTCTATTGCCATCTGAAAGCAGTAGAATGCTCTGGCCTGCAGCAAAGTAATTGCTTGGTGGCAGCTTTGCTTGAACATGCCTGTTGATGATCTGTCGAGGCAAAATCACAAGAAGTCTGGCAAGGTATGGTGAGCTACCTCTGGAATCTGCAACTCTGTCATGAATCGCTGACCCAAGTTTTCCAACACAATACCATCTGAAGCTGCAAAGAAGGCAAGGATATGGCTGATGAAGTGCTTCTCATCTGGCGTCAGGTTTTGCCAGTCCGCGTAATCGTTGCCAAGGTCCACCTCTTCAGCTGCAGAGAGCAAAGCACGCATATCACGAGGCCCGCATACGGGACGGCAAGCTGTCAATTTTGAGGCAGAACAAAGCGTATTGCATTGCAATAGTGCTTGAACGCCACCACTAAGCGTTCAGCAGCAAGCGGTGCTTGTTAGCGCAGACATAAATTCGGCGTGACGTCACCATCAGAAGCATACCTGTCCAGAAGCTTGCCTCCGCTTTCTTGTACATCTCCCAAACAGCAGTGTATTTGATAGGGAACATGCAAAACCGGTCTGGGTTCTCTTGAAGGATAGGCTCATTTGCGTCAGAAGAAGATGCAGGCACGCCAACCATGGCTACCTTGACTGCACAGGACCCTCAGTAGCTGAAAGGCCGTCTGAACGCAAAGCAGAGCAGGTTTACGTGACCGTGATGGATGAGGATGAAGGACACCAGACAGGTTGAACAGCGGTACCGAGAGCTACCAAAAGACCCTGCAGCAAGACTGAAATCTTTGAAAACAACAAAGGGAAAGGCAATTACGCGAGCTGTCACGCTCAAATTCGAAAGAGCACGAGTTCGCCGCACGCTCGTCGTCACTGTTTGCAGAAGCCCGGTTTCCCAGACCATGCAACTTGTCAACACAGTCATGCAAAGCTGTGATGACCAACGGCTGCCGACGATCAGCTGCGGTGCACGTTACTGGCAACAACACGCTGTACAAAACATACGGCGTCTGTAGCTGCGCCTCATCACAGTTTACGCTGGAAACGCATATGTTGAGGACGTATCAATGTCTCCAGCAAGCAGTTTGTGCTGTGCTAGTACCGCTCATCGTCCACCAGGCTTGCGGGCAACATCTCGCACGTACGCAGTCCTTCAGCATGCTTGCACAGGAGACCCAGGCCAGCTTCTTCACGTCAAAGGAGAAATGAAAGCAGTACAACACGTACAGATTTCAACTCTTTCAGCAGCCATAGCACAGACGTTGTGTGAACGTGTATGCACGGTCACAAACAGGTCGAAAAATGGGGTCACTCTGTCTCTTGGCCCAGTAACTTTGCCCAGTTGCTATCGCATTCTGCTAGCTGCTTGCAGCAAAGAGTGGAAGCTGCAACAGCATTGCTGCTCAGTGCAACATGTTCAGGCAGCCAGAATGCCCAGAAGCTCTCGATGTGATGCTTGCCAAGGGTCCGTGTGCACTGCCTTGCAACACAATGGCAGACCCTCTGGCTGCAGTCTTGCTGCCAGAGCGTACAGGCTACCTGGAGCTGGCTTAGGCCATAGACTCAAGGCCTGCGTGAACAGCACCAGAGCAACGTGAACATGCAGGACAGCATTGTGATGCATGCATACAGCGCAAGCTGCGAGCAGCAGCATCTTGCTGGCCTGACACAATCTGCACAGCCATCATGACTGGCAGACGATGGATGCAAAAGCCTTGATCTTGAAAAGTCTGCTTCTTGAAAAGTTTGCAAGTTTCAGGTGCAGCATAAGCAACATGCACCAGCAGTGTGACTCGCACACATCAGACTGTCTGCAGGTGGCAAGCAGCTTCAGGGCATATCAGTCAATCAGCCTGGTGTGAACATCAAATAGCAGCAAGGCTGACCTGCATGGCATGTGCTCCAGCTCTTTCTTGTTTGCGCCGCAAGTTACCCAGCAACTCGACTCTGGCCAGAAGCATGCATATGACAGCACTGTCCTGCTTGCTTGTCTGCCTCTGGCACACCAGTGCTTGGGACAGTGCCTTGTGAGCAGCAGACAAAACCCCTGTGGTCTTGGGGTTGTCTGGCTCAGCCTCCGCCAGTTGGAGGCTCAAGGAGCCAAACAGAACCTGCAGGCCAGCAGAATTTGTACAGACAGCATTTTGTCACTGCCAATCCACTCTACATGCACAAGCAAGACACATTTTGGAGAAATTTGTGATCTAATGTGGCCTTTCTGCACCCCAAAAGGTGCCGCAATTGCCTTCCAATGCTGTCCAGTGTGGAGCAAACATTTCAGCAAAGATAGCCGCAGCAATGTTTCGCGAATCAATGTGCTGGCAGGGTAACACTTGAATGCAACAACAGTGATACATACATTCTCCTAGCATGCCTATTTACGAGAAACAAGAATGTCATTGGTGTTTCTACAAATCATGCAGAAAGCACATCTGCAGCAAGCTGTAGCAGTCTGGATAGCTGTATTCACCTGAGCTGCATTCGGGCGCGGCTGGACATGAAGGCCAACAGCGATGCTGAGTTCCAAGGCTTGTTGGCAAACAGCACAGGCTTGGTGCAAGTCTCCCACAGCTGCCAGAGCCTCTGCCTCTTGCAACTGCAGCGCCACCTGCCACCTCTGCATGCAGACAATCAAACTTGTGAAGCCTCAGTATTTTTATGTGATAAAAGTGAGCAACAACATTGTACTCTGCTTAGCACACTGCTTATTGCACATGCAGCACCATCGGCAAAACTTGCATCCATGCAACTGGTAGCTCATAACAGCCCAATTCATAAACACGACTCATGCATTCCTCTTTGGCAGCGCTTAATGGAAAAATTTGGCACTGAAGCAGAGTAATGCCCCAGCATGACCATAAAAGTTGTGCTAGCAGTACCAGCGTCAGAGCATCAACAAGCATGCAAGTGATTTCTAGAGAGCAAAATCTACCTGACATGAGGCTGTGCCCATCTCTGTCAGATGATCCTGGCCATGTCTGGTGGCTTCTACAGCGTCCTGATGTCTGCCAGTGTGTTGCAAGACTGCAGCTAACTGCAATGATGCAGCTGGGTTGTGAGGATGCGCAGCAATAGCCTTTCTGCAGGCCATCTCCGCTTCCTTATGCCGCTGTTTGCCAGCAAGACACCTGCAGAGCAGCAGCACTGGTCTCAAGCGTCATTGACATCAACATCAGTGTAAAGACAGACAGAAAGGGTCCTGGCTGCAAACAGCAGTTCTGCTTGCTGCGCCAAACACCTAGTGTGAGCTGGTCTGACGCTTGGCATCGACGAAATTTACATGCCGCGTTTTTACTGTCTGTTCCACAGAAGCAATGCTTGCTTTCAACAAGAGATGCCAAACAGCGTAAGCAAGTCAACACTGCATAATATGCCCAGAAGCTGCACAGCATCAGGATGCACTGTGTCTAAGCACGGTAGTACTCACCGGCTGAGCTGCTGCAAAGCTATGGCTATCAACTGTGAGTTCCTGAAACCAGATGCAGTCTGCACAGCAGCCTTGGCAGCAGAAAGCGCCTCATTATCACCATTCCTCTTCCTTTCATGAACATGGCACTCGCTCATCATGCACTGCAGCTTAACTTGCGTATGCTGCTGCTGCTGCTGCTGCTGCAAGCCATGCTGAGGTGCGTGTCCATTGGCTGGTCCTGAACTCTGTTGCTGATGAGCTTGGCATGAGAAGGATAGCATATTTTGGGCACGCTTGCACAGGAGGAGTGCTGCACGGTAAGTGGCTGCTTGGTGAGTGCATGACGCATAGTGTAGAGCAACTGTGGCGACCAGGTACCAGACTTGAATGCTGTGAGGCTGGCTGTGTGCCCATTGCAGTGCGACCTGCACCGCGTCAAGCATGTGTGAGTACGTGTGAATGTGCATGCTCAGGGCATTCCTAAACAACAGAGGCAGCATCAGGACCAAAAGCTGACAAGTTCAGCAGCCACCTGCTGCAGTGCTCGAGCAAGTTCAGCTAGGACCAAACTTCAACACTTGGAGCAGTGCACACTATGCCTTGCACAATTATAAACATAGACGTAATCAAAACATGAGTGTGACACACCATCTGTGGCGAGCATAATATGTTGACAAGCTTGCGCACCCCTGATCGTGCGCAATAACACTGAGAGATTGTCTTGTATGCCATGCACACATCTGGTGCTGTAACATACATCTTTACGCGCAAGCAGCAATGCCTACCTGATAGATATGTTTCACCTGCAGTGCTGTGTCAGGTACACAAGGCTGCACAGTAGTCCCTGTTACTCTCACAGCAAACATGTCTGCCACTGCATCCACATCTGCCAGGTTTGAAGGCAGCCTCTTATAGCTTTGTGTGGCTTCACACAGGTCCACTAGACTGAAAGCATTGCTGATGTGCATGGCTGGCAGGCTATATGTCAGGGAGGCATCGACGGATGTCCTGGCTGTAAGGGCCGTTTGCAGCGGCGCCCAAGGGCATGTGTGATGTGCCCTGGCTGCTTGCCGTGCCGCCTGCAGATGCCAGATCACGGCTCAGCAGAGTAGAACGCAAGCTGTACATACACTGATGGCACAGCTTGCACTGAGTCTGGTTCTGTGCAGCTGAAGACATCTTTGAAATTGAGGTCATGTCTGGCATTATAGGATCTGGTGGTGACAACTCAGTCCACCATCTATTGAGAGTGATGAACGTATTCTTGACACCGCAGTGAAAAGGCCACAATGCCATACAATACCGTCAGAATGCATGGGCAGTGACTGCCAATGACTGGTCTGCCCTGCCTTGTGGACACACAGGGTCCCACCTGAGCTAGGTGTCCCTTCTTGTGATCTTGCAAAGCACAGAGACCGATCCGCTCTGCAGTGACCTCTGCTGAGTCATCATCAGCTTGGGCCCTCCAGGCTTTGACTAAACCCTCCAGTGTTGCCCGAGTACTGTCTGTTGAAGCTGCTGCAGCAGCTGATATGTTAAGCCACAGAGGCTTCAGCAGAGCAAGTTCAGGCTTGGCTGCTTGCAGCTGCTGAACGTGACTATACAGCTGCCTGACATCAAACTGGTCGCTGGGATCCAACAGCTGGAGCTTGATCCAAGCATGCAGCAAAGAGGCATGCTCCTGCAAAGCAGTATGCTGTCAAGTAGTTGTGCTAGACAGACACAAGATCTATACTGTCACGAGTGATCCTGACACCTTCAAGCTGCTTGTGCACAGTGCAACCAAGAGCAATACAGCATACTTTGGCATAAAACAGCATGCACAGCATACACAACATGTTTGCTGTGGTGTTTGCAAGCTGATTGCAAAGAGCGTAATATGGGGGTGAAGTGGGGGCATGCGTAAGTGAGAGTGTATCATCTACGGGCCTGCAGGCTGTTGCACTGTGTACCTGTGCACTCGGGCTGGCAGAAAAGCCCTGTTCCAGGGCATGCAGGGCCTGGCCCCTGTCATGCCTGCCCTTGGTCTGCTGCAGCGCCAGGCTATAGCTCAGCCAAGCAGCCGCCTGTGATTGCAAAGCGCCTGCAAACAACAGGAGCTGCTGTGCAGGCTTGGGCAGTCAAAAAGGTAATTGTGGAGGCTGAACCTTTACAAAGCCAGGCAAGAAGTCAGCCTTGAGACAGCCGAGCAAGATGTCAGCCTTGAGATATGTAAACAAGCAGTCAGATGTGCAGGATGATGCCAAGCGTGGCGTCTATCGTTGCACCATTCGTACACCCACGACAGCTCAGCTTCCCAAATTTCCAGCACAGCAGGTCATCAGATAACTGTTCTGCTCAAGCTGCTGTGGATACGGACTTGGTGCTTGCACATGATGACATTTCCTCATAATGTAGTCAGTCATATGCAAATGCTGTGGCAGCATCTACGATTGTGGCCCCAGCACTGCATTTCCCAGCGCTGCCAGCGTTCGTTTACAGCTCACTCACAACATTTCAGCCCACACAGACGCAGGCAACACATCGGACCTTCAAAACATGAGTCGATGCACCAAAAATGGCCATGTCCAAGGTCCAAAAACAGTCTCAACCACAGTCAAGCAACCGGATTCAAAGATGCCACACAGACATTTGCAAGCAGGCACATCGGGGGCATATGTATCAGACAGAGCCAGGAAAGCTCACCTGAAGCTTCTAGCTGCTTGAACTTATCAATGGCTTTGGTGCTACGTGAGCTGAGCATGAGGGCTCTTGCTAGGTTGAGATCAAGGGCTTGCTGGACACCCTTTGTGGGCACTGATTCCTGCTGCACAAGGCTCAAGGGTCCAGCAATGCGGTCCTTGACTGTTGTGCCTGTAACACAACTCACTCCGTTGCATTTGCCAGTCATAGTCCAACTCATCCAGTCCAAGTTAGGCCTCATCAACACACTTGGTTGTTGGTACGTAGACTGTCAAATGAGGACCTCATACAGGGATTGACTCAGGACTGTATGTGCCTGACCTTAAGTGAAGACATGCATTTGGTGACGCGACTGAATAGTCTTTTCACATTCCGGTATTTGAATACTCAAAATACTACTGCAGTGAGACTCTGCCAGTCACCGTACAGCAAGGCATTTCAGGTACCTTGCTGCCTGCTAGTCAGTGTGTCACAGCCGGTGGTACCCTGGTCAGGTCATCCTAGCCATTATCTACGTTATCATGCACCCTGGATATGCAAGGGTCATGCGTTGTCCTATGACCTTCGAGCTGTATATCAATCAATTGTATATGTGGCTAGAATGACCAAATTTTTTGAACAAGCCTTTACAAATCAAAGAGGGACCAGGTTGTTGGGATGCTGCATCTGCAAGCAATGGATCACCTTCATTTGTTGCATCATGACTCATGCATAGATGATATCATATACAGCACACCCAACAGAATCTGCAGTCTCTCACCTGATTCAGTGTCTGTCCTGACATCCAGGCCGTCAGTGTACGCCTTCACAGCACCCTCAAAGTCACCTCTGGCTTCACAAGCCAGTCCCAGCACATTGTAAGCTGCTGGGCTGTAGGGCTGAGCCTCCACAATCCTCCTGGCTGCTGCATACACGCCACCGCTGCCAGCTCTGCCGACTCCAACTGCCCCTTCAGCAAAGCCAGCAAGGGCCTCTGGGCCTGCCCCCAGCTTCACAGCATGCTCGTAAAAGTCTGCCTTGTCACTGGCTCCTGCAAATGCCCAGCATCATTCTGGCAAGTTTGAACAGCCACGCTGGAGCGATGTTGGTGTCTACAACATTGTTGTGACCTTGATGTTGTTTGAGGATTCAGTGTAGGAACAGGATAAAAAACTGTCCAGGTCAGATTTGTGTTATGGGTCTGCCCAACAGCAGCAGCTTCATGAGTGAAGCATGCACTGCCATAGTACTGCCATACTTGGCAGCATGATATGGCACCACTTCAGGACCTCCCAGCCAAACAACATGCAGGCACAAGTCTCTACATGCAAAAGCAGCAGCCCAGCCGTGAACCACCAAACCTGCTGCTACCACACTCCTGCAGCATTCTTGCAGACCCGACACATGCAAACGTTTGATTCAAGGGCAAATCAGTACAGGAGTCACCAGTGGGCCACCCAGCTTGTAACACTCTTGCAGACTCTACAAATACACCAGGAAAAACAGCAAGGGATAGGTAGTACAAGGCTCACCAGTGGGGCTGAGGCCTGCAAGGGCCCCCATGGCGGCCCAGGTCGCAGCGTCAGCCGGCTCCTGACTTCTTGCTTGGGTGAAGCACGTGTCCGCCAGGTGGCGCGCCCCAGACTCCATGTACAGCCGCCCAAGGGCAGCCCAGGTATGGGCGGACTTAGGGTCTAGCTGAAGGGAGCGTGTGAAGGCATACTCCTGGTGCTTGGGGCGCACAGCACATGAGCCCAGGCCTGCCCACAAGGCCGCTGATGATGGCTCCAATCGAACACCACCTGTCAATGCAGCGCCTTGAAATTGAAGCATGGTGCGATGTGAAACATGGTTGTGACAAGCCATGCCACGTGTGCTGTTCCCCGTTGCAGCTAGGTATGGAGGGAAGCTGTGCCTGAAGCTACAATGACAGTAGGGGCAGGCTGCCCCAAATGCTATTTATCCCAAACACGTGCTCAGGCCTGCTGCTCATGCTGCATCCCCATTGTTTGATCCAAGCAAGCTCCGCATTTACGCATGACTGCTTTTGATCGTTCACCAGCAGGAGCAAAAATGGAGTGTCCATGAAGCCATGGCATGTCATGCTTATAGGTAAGGCACTGCAAAGCCGTAGCCTTTATTCGTCGCAAGCAGGAATTTCCAACAGTACTTTGTGAGCAGCCTGAGCTGAATGACAGCTTGTCAAGTGACTCATACAGCAGTTTGTCCTTTGAGTGGAAATGGTGCAGACAAGCGGTTGCAACACCTCTCATGAGCTTCTCTGCAGCTGCCCTCAGGGGCTTGGCCTTTGAGGGATTTAGCTGGGGGTGGGCCCTCCTGAGCTGGGCCTCATGGTAAAAGGTGGCAGCCAGGTCGCCCCACAAGCTGCCTTGTTGAGGGGCTAGATGGAGGGCTTTCAGATACGCTCTGCGGGCTGTCTGCATTGCTTGTATGCGCAACTGCCAGCTGCAGGCACAGCACACACCTTCAGTATGAGTTTCAAGGCAGAGCATCCCAACATTCAGACCCTGCATGCTGCCCTGCAGGCTTGAGGGAAGTGAATAAGTAAACACAAGGTGAACCACAGACGGGCTGGAAATGTACTTGGCTTTTGTTAGTGCATGTATGTTTGTAAAGATGCACAGGCTCTGCTGGATTGTCTCGGGTCATCCTGAAGAGGAGACGCACAATCAAGGCAGAAACAATATTTGTGCAATCAGGCTGAGAACCTCATCAGCCACAGCAGCAGGCAAATCTCCACTGGCTCACATTGTTCAGACTGCTCAGGCTCAGTTGGGAATCAAATTCCGGTATTTGAAGTAACCAAAGTACTACTGCAGTGAGACTCTGCCAGTCATCAAACAGCAAGGCATTTCAGGCATCTTGCTGCCTGCCAGTCATTGTGTCACAGCCGGTGGTACCCTGATCAGGTCATCCTAGCCATTATCTATGTTGTCGTGCACCCTGGATATGCAAGGGTGTGAAAAGGTGTGCACCTGTTGAGCATATCCTGCAAAGCTCCCTTGCTTGTCAATGCCGCCTTGCAGCCTGGCAGTGTTTGGTGGCTGTCAGGGGATTCCCCACCTTGACTCATCTGCATGAACAGGACATGCACACACCATGAGTAAAGCCCATGCTTGTGGACACAAGTTCTGCCACACTCCAGCACAGGACCAGGCCAGGATGGCATTGCAACATGCCTGATCATCATGGCCCTGCTTTCAGACAAAGCTGTGTGCACTTTCTTGGCACATGCAAACAGCACCGTGGCGGCTGAATTGTGCCCATACCGGTTGAGGGGGAGTGGCGGCGTGAAATTGGAGGTAAATGTCTCCCATCAGTTTCCAGACTGCCTGGAGATTACCACTGCTCTGACTACACTTCTCGCAGTGTCTAGCTGCTTGTGCCAAGTCGTCGCTTGCCATGCCTGCACCATGGTTTGTCTGTCTCAATTTTCAGAACACATGTCCTTCCCTAGGTTCAGGTACATACAGTCCAGAGTAGCTCCCTGTACGAGGTCCTGATTTGACAGTTTGCCTTGCTCAGATCATAAGCAGGAGTTCTGACGAGCACACTGCATTCACAGGATGTCCATGCCTGCTTGAGCGCAGGCTGATGCAACACTAATAGCAGATCAGCTGCTGGGTGTGTACAGACAGCTGCCCACTGAACACATTCTGAAACAGTTGAGACCCCAAAGAATGACAAGTGACGGGTGTCTCTGGGGGTACCCCAGATGAAGACATCTGCAAAACAGACAGACTACAAAAGCAGGGATCCAGACAGGCAAGAGGTGTGCAAGACTGATGAAGAAGCTGGGAGAAGGTGGAGGACCTGGAGTGCATTGAACAATGCGGTACTTGGCTGATGCTAGCAGCAGCTGTGCAGCAGCAAACAGGGCCGGCACATGGTGGGGGTCTGCCTCCAGGGCAGCCTGCACCGCCTGCTGAGCTTCTGTGTAGTTGCCAAGGGCCAGGAACACCAAGCCAGACTGGACCAAGCTGAACAGCCGCTTGGGCTCCAGCTCAATAGCTCTGCTGTAAGCCTATACAGTTGACGCAATCAGCTTTAGGGATGTACAAACATCACCATTTTTTGCGGAAATTGCCCTGTTCATAATGGAAATCTAGGCTCAAAAACGCCTGGGGATGAGTGTCAGGCTTTTTTTGTTTGGGAGACCTGTTTTGTCCCTCATGCAAACATGGACGTGGCACAGCGAGCAGGTGCTGTGCTGCTTTGTATGGGTGCAGGTCCAGAAAGACAAGGCAGCTCCTGCTGAGCATTGGATGCAGATTTGGAGCGTTGATCTGAAGATCATCATGACGCAGATGACTAAGTCATAGGGCGTCCTTTCGTACACTCTGGTATGCGTGGAGGTACAGACTGCTGCAAGCTGCCGTGTGGGAACCAACAGAGCTTTCTGAAGCACAGCAGCAAGTCTTCCCATTGAATCATCTTCAAACATTTTGAACAATAGGTCAAATGCAGCAAATTGAAGGCAATACCTTGAGGGCAGCAGTGAGACGTGCCAGTGACTGATAGGCAGATCCCAGCCCTTCCCAGGACCCCACATGCCCCACGTCACCCCTGAGTGCTGTCTGGAAGCATAGGACGGCCTTCTCAAAGTGTGAGGCATCTAGGGCAAAGAAGCCCAGCCGCCGCCAGGCCCATGTTGCTGCTGGTGCCCTCGTGCTCACTTCCTGGCACAGGGCTTGTGCTGTATCTGCCCTGCCCTCGTCCTTTAACAAGTTGCATAGGCCTTCACCTGTGAGGGCAAGTGCTGCTTTTACATGCAGAAGGCATAAAAACATGTTACATCATGACTTGTAAAGCATGGGCAACAGCGGTGTGGTGTAAGAGTCATGCGCTGCATCACAGTGCTAGGCTGAAAAATATGGTATGCTGTTATGTGCTGTTGTGCTTGCAGTGCTGGCTGCAAAGTTCCTTTACGTTGTATGGCTTGCTGTGCTGCTGGCACCCATCAGCATACATCAGCTGCATAGGAGCAGCTCTCAGCAGGTACACTGGCGGCTAAAAGTAGGGAAGGCCAACCTGCATCAGCTTCTAAGGGGTTCAGCCCCAAACCCCTCTGGAAGCACTTGCGGGCTTGTCACCCTTGAAGTCGGCATACCACAGTCCAAGCTTGGCAAAGGCGCCTGCCTGATGGGAGCCTGCCACAGCTGCAGCTGCCAGCCAGTGGGAGTGAGCCTCCCCTCGTGCCTCCTGTTGTCACACACGCACAGACATTGAACCGCATGATGCAGACTGGGTGCGCAGCTATGCAGCAAAAGCAGGGGTCAGTGAGGCAGCAACAACAAGCCGAGAATGTGCCCAGAATGTCATCACACAAACTTGCCTTGCTGCCAACCAGCAGATGACAGCAAATGTTTGCGTATTCTTGCCATCTGTGCGCCCAAAGTTTATGCACACGTCCTTTTTTCGTATAGGCGTGACAACCAAACATAGCACATATGCACACTGGGACGGCCTGCGCATCACAGCATGAATGCCTGCTGAGTTTCATGCACGCTGCAGGCTGATACCTGAGACTCAGAGGCTAGGTCCCAGCAGACACAGCCCAGCTGGAATTTGGACAGCGCCACCTGCTTGTCCGTAGCCCCAGCACCTTCCAAGCTTGCTGATGCAACGGCCCTCTCCAGCCACAGCCTTGCATCCTGTGACAATGTACAAGGACAGTTTCAGTCAGCTCTGCATTGCATCAGCTATGGACAGACAGACATTGAGTCTGCCAGAAAAGGATTGAGGTCACCGTGTCAACAGCAGCAGCGCATGTCAGAATAGCAGCATACAGGCAATACACAGATCATGCACAGACAGACACTCAGTGGTGAGGTCAAGTAGTGAGGTCAATGGTGAGGTCAGCAGTGAGGTCACTTCAGTAGTGAGGGCAAGCTTGGTCAATGGCACCACCACCTGCTGCTGAGAGACCTGAATACCTGCGAGGCTTTGTTGGACAACTATGTGGCACAGTAATGCAGAGCAGACCAGCGCATACCTTCAGCTTGCCTTGCTCATGTAGCAGAGCACCGTAATCTGCTTGTGCCAGATGCTGCACATCAGCAAACTGCTGCTTGGACTGGACCAGCTCTGACAGCAAAGCCTCAGCATCTTCACAGTCGCCCTGCTGCTTCAAGATGCAGGCCCGGCCCCTGACAGCATGCTGCTTCACGGCTGCTGGCACACGCTCAAGCAGCTGCTTCACTGGGCTGGAGGAGGAGTCATCTGAACACACATGAGTCTTGGCTGACAGAATTTCAGCACAACAGCTTGTTTGTGTGCTTACTGCTGTAAGACAATGGACCAGCAGCAGGCCATGACAGCATCCTGCTTCACGGAGAGTGGTACAGGCTCTAGTCAGTTGCTGCTCAGGACTGCTGTACTTGTCATCTTCATGTGTGCAAAGACAGGATAAAGGGATGTACAGACAGTGGCTTGCCGGACGAAGGCAAGGTCCTAGTGAATGCTGCTAGATGCACATGTATACATGCACTCATACACTCCGACTTCATACTTCGAACTGCAAATCAAGTGTCTTTGCATGCTAACAGGACCATACATCACTGTTGGGTAGGTTGCCACTCAAACAATATCTTACCATGCATGCAAACATGCCATTTATGTGTTGTCCCTGGCCTTTCCAAGTGCAATTTGACCAGCATTTCTGTGTTTTGGCTACATCGACAAGAGAGAAACAAGACAAGCAACTGGGGCCAAGGCAAGACTGCCTTCCACAAGGATGGCAACCTGCTTTGGGGGGGTGGGGTGGGGTGAGGGGAGGAGGGGGGTGTAGGGGGGGTGTAGGGGGGTTTACCTGTGAGGGCCTTGAACAGCGCCACAGCATCATCTGATAGGCCCAAATGCAGCAAGCTACGTGCTCTTGCTAACACAATGCCAGCAGCAATGGCAGGCTGACTGCGGTAGCCTCTCTTCTGCCTCTGGTGCAGGCACTTGAGGCCCTTGGCGGCTGACTCGGCTGCCAAGTCATACTGCTGGTTCTGAAGCTGAAGCTGGCTCAGAAGCTGCCAGCTCTGGATGGAGTCAACACTAGCTTTTATGCCCTGAGTCAGCACCTGCGTGTGAACGGAACTGTCATCAGCTGAGCTTGTCCTGGCCTGTGAACTGCTGCTCACTCCTCACTGCTTATGATGCATCACTGACAAGCTTGCTCAGCCATGCCC
>JAABUP010001947.1_pt1 | contig 41830 bp, 75 predicted proteins | sample 5559201 | NCBI WGS metagenome assembly JAABUP01 (sample SAMN10711887, study PRJNA513373) | rock metagenome | isolation source: Antarctica rocks | place: Antarctica
CTGCGTCGATACTGCACTTAGTGCCGTTGAGAAAAGGGCTGCGTGAGGCCTGCTCAGCGCGGCCGGGCTGTACCTCCGCAAGTGCTTCTTGCAGCTGCATGTGCCCTCACTATGCGGCCGCCAACCTTGAAACGGCGTTGACTGCACAGGACAGGCCCTTGAATGTGAAGCAACACATGCGCACTTGCTTATCACACTGCGCCGCGACAAGGCACAGCAGGGCTCGTGCAAAGCAGCATGCTACGTGATTTGCATGCTTCGACGTAGCGACGATTGCAAACCTGCGTGCCGGTACGATGCTGCGGAGCGCGTGTGCTTGACGAGGATCAAAGCTGTATGACATATTGTATCTTCCCCATTGCCCATTCTTGCACTTGTATCGAAGCAAGAATCTGAACAGACGTGTTCATTCTCTGCACTAGCTAGTCGCCTGCCGACAAGCGCTTGGCACACTCAAGCGCGAGCACAGGCTCTGATCGGTCTATATGTTACTGAGTGCTCAAGGCCACGTTGGCCGCTGCAGCTTTGCGTCCACACAGCATACGGCAATGCACAGCAATAATTTGCTGGCTTCCTGTCGTTCGCTGAACCGACGCGCCTTGCATGCAAGGACTTCTACTGACAGTGCAAGCGACAGGAGACGCTGCAAAATCCAGTGCACCAGTTCTCCTGATCAGCAAACCAGCACATCAGGTCGCCAAGATGCGCAGCAGAGCATGTCACACTCCGACAGATACAGAAGAGGGCAAAAGGGCATGCCTTACAAGCTCATTTCGGCTCTGGCACTTGGAGGGACAGCTCTCACAGCATACCTAGCTGTGTCAAAGCTGTCTGGAGCACCTGTAGTCTGCCTAGCTTCTGGAGGCTGTGGCTCTGTGCTCAACAGCGAGTATGCCACAGTCTTCGGAGTTCCACTTTCGCTGCTAGGACTGGGCGCCTACAGTGCTGTTGCAGCCCTGAGCATCAGGGGCATCTTGTCTCAGTCATCTAAGGCCCCTGTCAGCCAATATGGCGTGCTGGCTGGGGGCGCAGTGCTTGCAAGCTGTAGTGCCTCCTTGCTGTAAGTCCACACCAGCAAGCTGAAGCAGTTGTGCCTGCTTTGCGTATACCTGAAACGTCTGCAGCTCAGTGATTACTGGATTGAACAATTGTGTACGCCACAGGTATGTACTGCTGACGCGATTTGAGGGGGAAGCTTGCACGTGGTGCCTCACATCAGCAGGGCTTTCATTCGGCATACTTGCAGCTGCATGCAGCGGATTCTCCCGCAGGTCGGCTAACTCTGCTTGCAGCACCCTGCAATCACACCTGTACATGCATAGACTGCCTGCTTTGGGTCATGGTAGATTGTGATGTCTGTGTGTGTGTGTGCCTGTCAGTAGGCAGCTGCAGGATGTTGCTCCACAAGGAGGCGGCCTCATAGCAGCTACAATTCTGTTTCTGTCTCTGGCCTGGTCTGGCATTGACCCCCAAGGAGCGGAAGCTGTCTATGACATTCCTTACCAGGTAACCATTTTTTTGCAAATCCTGTTTGGACGTGCAATTTGCCTGCATTTATACCAGCAGTTCAATGATGTGTAAGACTTTGACACCCTGTCCTTAACATCATCATCCTTAGTCACTTCTGTCTTACACTTGTTCAGGTGTGTCATGAGATGACAGTGTAAAGTACATGTGTGGGCCATTTGGACTCAATCTTTTGGCATACTGATTGCCATCAGCATCTATGAGTCTGTGCTCTGGTAGTCATATGTAAGGGCCTCCAGACACATTTTGCACCATTTGTCTTACTGTCACAATCATATTAAGTGCAGGCTGCCACTGTTACAACACAATCATCAAGTCGGGGAGAACAGCTAGCAAAGCGCTTGAATGATGCCGGAGCCAAAATGTATGGTGCATTCTGGTGCTCACATTGCCATGAACAGAAGGAGGCTTTTGGATCACAAGCAATGAAAGACTTCCCGTATGTAGAGTGCTATCCAGATGGCTTCCACAAGGTGAGCTATGACATCTGTTGTACAAACAACTTGCATCAAGATCATCAGATTTGCAGAGGCATACATAGTTGCATGGCTGAAGCTGCAGCGTCCCTAAGCGGCTGCTATAGCTTCTAAGTTGTATGCATTTGCAGCATACTGTCAAGTGGGGTGTTAGCACACACCAGCAGCCTATCTTACAACACCACATGTTTCACTGCTTCCTCGTCCATGCAGTTTGATGACCTTGCAAAGCAGTGCAAGGATGCCAAGATCCAAGCTTTCCCTGCTTGGATCATCAAAGGTCAAATGTATTCTGGTGCGCAAAGCTTTGATAAGTTGGAGAAGATACTGGATAGTCAGTGAGTAGCATTGCCAGGACTCTGTTGATTTGTTGTAAATCATTGTGCGCTGCCTGTCATGTGCCATCTTTATTATTTGCCATGGCAGTTGACCTTGCCAGTCGTCTTATACAGTTGATTTTGATAAAACTTTTTTCATTTGTGGAGCTCGATTTCGATCAAATTGATAGATTCAGTCGACATGGTGCCGTAATCCAAACCCTAAACCCACAGCTATCCAGGAAAATGTGTCCGTACCGCAAACGTAAGCAAGAAGCAGCCATACCTCCTGCGTGTGTCAGCAAATCATCAATACACAGCGTGTGTAACAGGTTCAAGCAATGGTCCTAGGTGAGTTACCGAAAGACAATGAGAAGCACTGCCGCTGATACGCCACTGCTGAGATCACTAGGCACAAGATGGCGCAATGACATTGTATGTGCGTTAGCAGCACTTCTTGTGGACGACCATGGGACCTGCCTCCTCATAATCCAGCTTTGTGATATGCTGATTTTGTTGGAACACCATCTGCAAAACACGAAGTGGATGAATCACACGCAAAGCAGATCACATCAGATGGAATAGTGCACAGCTCACAATATGTCTCAATGCAAGAGGTCAACAATGTACTTCATGTAATGCCATTGGTTGTCTGCAACAGACACACCTTGGACAGGATGGCTGCTCCCATCCAGGAGGAGTACTTCAGTGTGTGCTCAGGCATGTAGTCTGGACAAGGGCACATGGCAGGCTGCAAGGAGGGCGGTGAAACTGACTGAAGCTCTGTCACAAATCTGGTGCCAAGATCAGGGATGCAGCTGCCCCCACCGCACAGCAGGATGTTCTCTGCAAAAGCCTGCAGCATAGAGGCATGCCATTTTGTTTGCGGTAGCCACAATGCCTGTGTATGTCCTGTGCTGTGATGCATCAACAGGACTGATCAGACACCCCCCCCCAAGGCTGATGGTGACCTAATGCACAAGTCATGTGCTGGCTGTGCTGCCTTTTCAAGCAAATGACAGCATGTCCCTTTCCAGATACAGACCAGCCCAGAATGCAAACTCACCGCCTGGCATGGCACATCTTCAACTGAGCGCAGTACGCTCTTAAGCAGGCCGTGCCCCCACACTAGCAACTGTTTGATACCCACAATGTCCTGCCAACAGTGTCCAACACCAAGAATGTTCAGCACTGACGATGTCCAATTTCAACATCAATACCTTGCGTGTGGGTCCATCTGGATGCTGCATGATCTGGGTGACAGTTGCAGAAGGCAAGTCGGACAGATCTTTGCCCAGCCGAGATGGGTTGAGTAGGGCTTGTGCCAGCTGCTGCCCTTCGCCTTCAATGGTGATGCTTTGCCCATCAGGCAGCGTATGCACCTCACCTGCTGCTGCATCCTGCAGAGACACATCACCAAGATTGCAAAATCTTCGTTCTTGCCTGCCATTATCAACAAAGCAATGCAATGCAACTGCATCTGTGAGTTGAGTAAAGCATGACAAGACAGCTTTTGCTGATGCAATAACAAGCATGTGTACAATTGCTGAAAGTGATATGGGCGCATAAGTGACAGCTGGCTGCAGGAGTGATACAATGTTCTATTTTGGCTCCAAAGGTTTGCAAACATGCAGTACAAGGATAGCATTGCTGCTACATCAGCAGCGTGATCAGCAATACCTGTCACTAATGCAATGTCATAGGTTATCTGCTCACTTGCAATATTTGCGCACGGACAGTAGCAACAGTGGCATAATACCTCTGAGCTGCTAGGCAGGCTAGATGCTCTGGCACACAATTCTTTGAGCCTTTGGGGATCACTACACTTCAAGCCCCTCTGCTCCAATAAGGAGGTCATCAGCTTATTCAGATCAGCCCCACCATACGCAAGTCTTTTTGTGCTGTGGTAATTCACCTGTCCCTCAGCAATGACTGAGATGTCTGCAGCAAGCACAGCAAGTGTACCCAGCCCAACTTGTGACAAGTAGGTCTAGCAAGCACAGCAAGCAATTATCGTTGAAAACTTGCAGCGTGGCTGCAGAGCTGGTGCGTCAGTACCTCAGATAATGTGATCAAGTGTCTGAGCAGTAGGCACCAAACCCAGCGCCTCAACACCACACAAGCTGAGCTAAGTACATGACAAAGCTGATGGCTGGGATGTCAGTACAACACAGGTGGCTAGGTCGTGTTTTCAGGATGCCTAACGATAGATTGCCTAAGAAGCTTTTGTTCGGTGAAGTCAAGGGGCTTCGCCTACCTGGCCGCCCTAGGTCTAGTTTCAATGATGTTGCATTACGTGATTGTCAAAACTGTCGTATTAGCAGGCCTTATAGGGATGCACAAGACAGGCTGCTCTGGAGAGACAAGACTTGTCCTGCACGTACCTAGCTCATCATGAGCTGGAAAGCGTTTTAGTTATTATTATTATTACAGGAACTTGCCTGTCTTGCAGTGACCCAGGTCGACCACAGTTCCTGTGATCTTGCCAACAGAGTACAGCGACAAGACTGGCTGGTCGCACAGGAAGAAGCCAGTCATGTTGAACTCCTCAAAGGCCAGCTGAGTCAGCTGCTCCCTGTCTGCCTGCACAACATGGGTCTTCAGTGGCTGCCTGCTTGCTTGCTTGCTTGCAGCCAAAGCAGCCAATCAGCAACTGATTGGCTGCTTTGGCTGTTCAGCTCATTGGTTGACTGCACTGCTTGTTGCTTGCATGCATGACAACCTCTTTGCTTGCGCTACTTGAATACAATCCTGCGCTCCACTTGCGTACTGACAGCACGGAGGGGTGCACGATTGATGCAGCAAAAGCGGAAGGATGTACCCTGGGAGTGAAAAGAGGTTCAGGCATGATGACACTGCCTTCCTCTCCAATTTGCCAGCCCAGCTGCACAGACAGTAACGCTGATGTACGATAACTTGAAGTGTGACGGCATGAGATTTGTGCAATGCTACCAGCTTATTGCCTGCTGATACAGGGTATAGTGTAACAGGGCCTCAAATCCAGGCCAGTAGGTAATGCGTCCATGCTCGACCACTGGTACAGGCTCCTGTGAAGCTTGTGATAGGACTCTTCCGTTCTGCTGTGAGCCGCCGGCAGATTGTTCAGCTGTGCCATCTGGTGGTATCGAACGAACAGTAGCAGGAACCACCTGACAAATCAGGTGCGCTAGTTTTAGGCAAGTTGCTTCCTTCCGTTCAGCATGCACAGATCAGTGAACCTTGCCGAAAGAATGCACAGCAACGATGCATATCAACGCACTATTCGTGGCTCCTGGTCGCTTGGGAAGTTGTATGCAAGTCCGGCGCGGAATGTGTGACTGCCATATTCGACAACAGCCACACTGTCAGTCATGTTCAGTGAATAGCGCTGTGGCTACTGAGTTGACGACTGCTTGAGCCAGATGGCTTGGGACGGCTCAACAAAACATTGTTCACGCTTGCCTGGTGTCGGTGAGCAAGCGGCCTGCGCAGGGCGGACGTCTTGACGGGCAAAGTCAAAGCTAGTTAGGTCAGGCTCGACAATTCAAATGCCTTGCAAATGTGCAGACAATGCCAGGTCACTGAAACCTGACAATGAAATGCTGATTAGGAGAGAAGAGGGTGCATGCATGTGATGTGCAAGTTGTTAGAGTTTAGGAAAAGCTAGCTAGCACAACCACTTACTGGCAGGTGCATGCAGCAGCATGTAGTCTGATACAGGCAGGAGTAAATCTGCTGCAACATTCCTCTGAAATCTGATTGACTGTCAGCAAGTGCAACGTTGTCAAGAGCGAGTGCTTGTGGCAATGTAAAGACACGTATATTCCACACTTATTTATGCGCCTACATTGATACAGATGCCAAATTAGGATATGTACACATTGCTGCCAGCTATCGTCGGCTCCTATGTTGCCTGTCATCATCATGCCGGTGCCTGCGGCTTCTGTCCTCATCCCTGTCCTTGCCTTTGCTAGACCTATGCCTATCACTCTTATCATCTTCTTGATGCCGCTTGCTGCTATCCCTATCCCTCTGCCGGTGTGAGTCCGGCCTCTCACGGTCTTTGTGATGGTCCCTATCCCTTGTGCTAGGCACATCAGCATCTGTATCCCTGTGCTTGTGCTTCCGCTCTGACCTGTGCTGATGCTTCTCACCTTCTCCGATGCTGCCCAACTCTTCAGCTCGCTCCTTTCGGCTAGGCTGCTCGTCCTTATCAACAGGGTATGCTGGTTTGCCATTTGCATGTACAGCCGATTCCACATCCTGATCCCTTTTGCTTCTGCGGCTTGATGGAATGTCATCAGAGGGCATGTCCTGATCTCGGTGTTTCCGCTTGTGCTTCTGGCTGTGTCTTGCCTCGTCATCTTCAGCTGGGAGGGGCTCACTGGGGGGCAGGGGGGGCAGGTCTGGCACCTCTGTTTCTTGGTCTGGCACAGGATGCTCATATGGTGCATCGTCTGTCTGCTCACTCAAACCTGCAAGGACAGAGACTTCCAATGGCAGCACTTGGTAGGTCATTTCAATATTATGACCACTGCATGTGCAAGGCTAGTGTCACCACATGGGCTCTGCACTGCATTGCCCAGTAGCATGACCAGCAACATTTCCCCCTGCTGTCTGAACACGCTACAATATGCCAATTCCATTCAGAATGCTGAAAAACAGGCACGTTCACAAGCTGCATAAACATGCGCCAGCCGCAAAGACAACAACAGCAGGATGAAACCTTGACTACAGGGCTGCTGAGTGCATGTATGAACTTCTGCCAGCCTGCAGAGGCTGTTAATAGATATTAAGGACCCCACAGGCTGCCTGGATGCCATTCTGGCATTCAGATGTTAGCAGCAAATCTGTGTACCTGGCTGCCCATGATGTACATCCTTGTCCACACCAGCGATACCCTCCACATCCATCTCCACATCACCATCCTGACCCACCCCCTCCTCTTGGGGTATCCCACCTGCCACCCCCACATGGGCATCCCCATTGGGCTGCAGCTCTTCAGGCACAGCTGCTGCATCAGCTTCTTGCTGCTGCTTGTGTTCCCTGAGCTCAGCATCCAGATCATCTTCAGACACTCCCATGGCTGTCAGCATGCGCTTCACTCGGGCTTGCTGCCGCTCACGCTCGCCAGCATCGCCCTCACTGCCAATGGTGAGTCTGACCTCTCTCAGCACGTCCCGCACCTCTGCCATCGTGTTACTCTGCGTTGCAGCACAGATGTGGGTGGCAAGTGGGACAGGCCAACAGGATCGACATTCTCGAGATGCATGCAGCTGAGACTGAAGTGTGTGTTTGCACCTGGGAGAAGACTCTTGCTGAAAGCTTCAGTGACTAGCACAGGTGTATGCAACGTGAAACCAGCAAATAAAAGCTTGCTGCAAGCTGCTAATTTGGTACAGGGCCATCACCTAATGCACTACTCCTTCAATGAAAGCCTGCAATGGCTTGCATTTGCCTTTGGATGAGTGAAGACGGCAACATGCAAAGCAAAGGCATCAGGAATGGACATCACAGTACCTGCTGGTGTAACAGCATGAGCAGGCGCTGCTTGACCCCTTGATCACCCACAATCCACAGGTTGCCAATGATGAGAGCGCACTGCTGCAGAGTGTAAAGGCCTGCATCCATGCGCCGCAGCAGCACCTCATCTGCACTCAGGTCTTCTTCTTCTGTCAGCTGCTCGAGCTCAGCCTGCATAGGACGCACTGCTTAAGAGCGCAGCAATGAAGCATGAACATGAAGAACGCAGTTCATGAAAGACTGCACTTTGACAGCAGACACTCTTCAGGAGGTTGCATGAAGAGTGCTGCTGTGAAGATGTTATGATAATCGCAGGCTACGATGAGAACTGTGCTCTGCAATGACTTCCAGTTGGCAAGAGCCAAAAATGTCTGACATGTGTGGGGTTGAGCAGATGACAAGTCACAGGATTAGGTGTTCACAGCCTCAAGATGCAATTGCCTGTGGCACAATGAATCACAAAACGTCTCAAAGACAGACAAACCCACAGGGGTGTCAGGAGTGCGCTAAGGGCATCTCACTTGCTCTGCAACCACCTTGGTGAGGTAACGGCTGTACAGCTCCATCAGCCTGTCACACTTCTCAAACTCATTCTCAACAAATTTGGCAGCAACACGGTCTCTGCGGGAGCCCCTGCTGAGGCCCTGGAACAGGTTGCTGATGACGCTGACGGTGTGCTCCTCCTCTTCCTGCTCTGTGTTCTCCTCACCCTTCTTGTGCTTCATCTGCAAGGCCAGAAACGTGCTCGCAAAACTGTGCATGGTGAGTGCCATAGCGCCTGCATGCTGCTGCCTTTGCACGCAGGGAGCATGCTCCAGCAAGCAGAAAGGCCCTAAAAACATTAAAAGGCAATCAATCATGGCTGATGCACCTTAGACTTTCCAAGCATACAGGTCCTGACTAACACAGAACACGATCGAGATGCCTGGCTGATGCATCCTGAACTTGTCAAGCAGACGGGACTTGACCAAAACAGAACACGACAGAGGTGCATGGCTGATGTACCTTGGACTTGCCCATGAAGATGGCGAAGAGCTGCTTGAGGCCGGTGAGGTCCACCCAACGCTCACAGGCAGGCGGGCAGCGGGTGGTGGCAAAGTCCAGCACCTTCAGCGAGCCCAGCCGGGCCACACGCTTCTCCTTCAGGATCAGCTGCATCAGCTCAAGGCCTTCTGCCTGCACACCCAGGTGTTCAGCAGACAACAGTGCAGCTGTGTGATTGCATCAGTCTTGACACGCCCGCAGATCAAACAGTTGGTCGACTTGTATAAAATAAGCAAAACAGCAGCTTGATCAGCCATGCGGACCTGCTGTGAGAGGCCAGATGGGTGGTTAAGCTGGTGAATGACCCAGGTCAGTGCGATTGGAGCCTGTGCATGGCTTGAAATCCAGGTTGCTTGCATATCACAAGGATGAGTACAAGATACAATACTTGCATCTGCTGATGCTCAATACTCTTCAGGGCAGGATGCTGTACCTGCATGAACTTCAGCTTGTTCTCTGCCGGCATCAGACAAGAGCAGAGGCAGCCAAACAGGTTCCCCACATACTCCTCTTCGCCATCGCTTTTGGCATTTCTGCCCTTGTATGGGAACACACAGCTCAGCAGAGCGTCTATGCCATTCATGGCGGCCAGCTTGAGCTGATTGGCTGTGCTGCTCTGCATGAGGATGGACAGCAGCTCACTCACGTACTGCTTGTTGCCCTCAAACTCCTTTACGTTCTTGAGGCGGTCCAACATCCACCTGCAGCAAGCAACATATGGCAAAGTGGTGACATTGTCACTGAGCAACCTCAGGTCAAAAAGATGAAAGGCTATAATGCAATACATGACAAGGATGGTCCTGATGATGCCTTGTCAGCAGTGGGCAAAGATCAGTGTTGTGACAGTTCGTGAAGAAGCGTGGCAACTTGCAGTGGCGTCAAATGGCAACGTGCAGAATGATTTTGAATTGTGAACAAAGGCACAGACTGTGTTGAGCTTTTATGAGTTGCCTATTGTTTGCTCAACGTGAATACAGTTGAGCTGGCCTCTTAGTTCCAAGTTCTTGTTTTCTGAGATGGCGCCAAGTATGATTGATTTGGGACAGCAGGCTTGTCATTTTGTAAAAAACAAGGCAGATTGGCAGCCAGCAATGTACTGTCAAGAGTTTTCCATCAGTTCTCAGGCTGGGCGCAGAGCGGTTGTGAATACGTTTGGTTGACGCTGTTGAATGCTGCAAGCACCTTCACACTTGACTCTTGAGGATACAGAAATATGCTGTTTTTGGACAAAAGCCATGTTTATTGGTGAATAAATGAAACTCAGAAACGCCTGGGGACTAGCATCAGGCGTTTCTACATCAGGGAGATATCTTAGCTCTTGTCATGTACGCTGGAGCAGGCTGCTGTACCTGAGAAAGCCTGTCTTGGCGTCACCCAGCTGCACCAGCTGTTCTGCAACATCAGGCTTCACTTCTATCATGTTCTCAAAAACAGACAGCAGCTTCTGGACTGCTTCTGCCTCCTCAGGCACAGCCTCATTGAAGTGGCGTAACCGGTATACTAGCTGCGATAGAGCATCATACTCCAGCATGCTGTCAACAAGCTGCAATGCTTCCTCTTCCTGCACTTGAAACGCATCAATAACACACATTTCGTGAGTCAATGGGTTTGTTGCATACTGTTTAGACATGATAAACACTTGAAACTGATGCTGTTGACCAGAATTCTGACAAGCCTGGCACATACGTACAACCTAGTTGGTTGGTTGAGTTGTAATCCTCCTCCTCCTCCTCTCATGACTGCTGTCAGGGCAACAAATGGTATGATTCTGACAGCTGTTCATGTGACCAAAAGCATGACCTATTTGTGGCATGTGATATTATGCAAAGCAGCTTGCACATTGCTTCAGTATGTTCAGATTCTGCTGTGCAGGTTGTTGAAGTTGCTTCTATGCATGTCAGCATCATGCAGACAGGTCACCTGACAATAGCAGCGTTTTGCAGCCAGAGATGCTCACCGAGTCCTCAATCACATCTGCATCTGTGAGATCCTCAAACACCCCAATGACATCTGCCACAATGTCTGTGTTCTGATGGGTGAGCAGATTCAGCAGTGTTTGCACTGTGTTAGTGCAAACAAAGGCAGGGTACAATTCTGGAGATCCTGCTATTGCCATGAGCTTCTTGACCTCCTCATCAAGATCCAATTCAGAGTCCATGAATTTCTCTGGCTGATCGGCATACCGTGTGCGCATTTCTAAGTTTTCTTTAAACTGCAGTGGCACCAATATATCACACGTTGTATTGGTTTTTCGTGGACAATGCAGGTCTCACTGATCATGGTCTGCTGTCAGGTTTGCACCTCTAGCAAGCTGCCATACCTTTCTTTCAAAAGAAGTCACCAGCCTCTTGAGACCCTTACTGTCCAGAAGCCCTTGAAACTGTGAGACACATAAAGCCGAATGATCAATGAGCACCTCAAAGTGAAGCCAAGACGATGCTGATTGACCCGGTACCTCGTCATACCATGCGCCAACCCCAGTCTTACCTGGTCCCCAGCCTGCTCTTCTGCTTGCTTGAGCAGTTCGTCAGCATCAAGTTGAGCAGCAGCCTGAGCGTCTGCAGAAGGGTCCATAGCATCGACGGCATCTGTGGCTTCTGGTCCAGCAAGAACTGCAGCTGCACTTGCGGCAGCTGCTGTCTTCCTTAACTCAGCTGGGTCCTCGACAAGAGCGCTGATCACATTTTGCACAACCGACGTCGGCGCCTGCCGAACGGCCATATTGTCACCTGTCGCAGCTGCAAGCCGTCGAACGTTAGACCAGCTATATACAGGGTGTGCTATTGATGGTTGATGTAACCCGGAAGCCAGCAGGCCGAGAAGCTTTCACTGAACAGCGGTGCTGAAACCAATGTAGAAACTCTTCTTCAAAGTTAGCTTCAACGTTGGCTTCACATCTTCTTCTCCGTCCAACAAATTCTGCGGATGGCTGCTATGGTGACTTCCTTCCCTCCAACTCACCGCTACTTTTGGCAATTTGAATACCGTCGCTTACCGCCATCACCCTCGTCTGTCTCGATAGCCACCTCGCCCCTGTTGCTAGTATGTTTCCTAGCCGGAAGCAACCTAATGCAGTAGCTGCACGTAGAGAGCTTCGCAACCATCTTGTCATTCTAGGCGTCTGGTGTGTTGCCATCCGTGTGGCACCTTACGTCTTGGATGCACTTCAAGAAAAGCGCAATTGATGGCTGACAGGCCAGCACTGTAGCGTCCACACAGTATGTGCGGTATCTTCGGGTACTACAATTACAAGGTCACTCGAGACAGGAAAGCCATCTTGGAGTTTCTGTTCACGGGGCTGCGTAGGTTGGAGTATAGAGGCTACGACTCTGCTGGCATTTCTATCGACAGTGACACCGTCACCCAGAGCGGTGCATCTGCTGCTACTGGATCAGCGAATGGTGTTGTTCACAACACAACAAGCGGCACAACAAATGGCACAGCTGCTTCTAAAAGCCCGGTAGTTGTCGAAGACGGCTCAAGCACGTATACCTGCACTCCCATCGTCATCAAGTCTTCTGGCAAAATCGATGCTCTAGTTGATCAAGCATACACTGAGTTGAGAAGTGGCGACGTAGACCTGCACGCCAACTTTGACAGTCATGCTGGCATTGCGCACACACGATGGGCAACACACGGGCAACCTTCCACCATCAACTGCCATCCGCACGTATCTGATGATAAACATGAGTTTGTTGTCGTACATAATGGCATCATCACCAACTATAAGCCCCTCAAAGACTTCCTGGTAAGCCTGATCTGCATTTGCTTGCTGCTGGTGCTGCAAACAATTGCAATGCATGCCTTCCTCAGCTGGCCTGTCACAACTGCAATGACTGCATGCAGGTCAAGCAGAAGATGACATTTGAATCTGAGACAGACACAGAGGTCATTCCCAAGCTGTGCATGTACGTGTACAACAATTTGACGGAACCCTTGGCATTCAGTGAGGTAAGGACTTCCGTACTTTGACAGGAGCTGCATGGCTTCTCATGCCAATGCTCATTAGCATCAGCATCTGCAGATGGACAATTGTAACATTGCGCACTGGTATGGCCAGAAGCAACCCCTCCACTCATTTGCGCATGAAGCAAGACCAAATCAAGCATATTGTCTGCAGCAGCATGGCTCTCAGGCTCTTACACTCTGTTGTTGCGCTTCTGTGCATATTCAATGTGATGCAGTGTACATGCAGCTCATCATGGAAGTGATGACTCAGCTGGAGGGAGCTTATGCCTTGCTCATCAAAAGCTCGCATTACCCAGGGGAGCTGGTTGCGTGCAAAAGAGGGTCTCCTCTGATCCTTGGCATCAAGGAGACACCTGTCCACAACCTCAAGCGGACAAGCAGCTCATTGATCTCAGACCTGAGGGAGATCCGCAAGCGGCCAGCTGGAGAAGCCTTTGAAGCATTTGTGGCCAGTGATGCCAGTGCAGTTGTGGAGCATACTAAGAGGTTTGGCATGCACTTACATTGACACCAACTTTGTCACATTGGGAAACCCTCGGCCATATCAGCACATGCTTGGTGCATACTATATAGCTTGTGCTGTGGTTGCCATGACTTCATTGCAGTTGGTCTGCCAAATGCAAGACAATGCAAGTAGCTGCATGCCTTCATGCCCAGCCAAGCACAATCTGCGCAAAGCAGACGTGACTTGATTGCATGCTTCTGGTTTACAGTAGGCTATTGCTGTGCAAGCGTTTTCAATGATACTGTCATAGAGCTTTGAGGATGCACAGCTCTTTTCAATCCCAAAACATCTATATTTTACAGAAACAGCCATTTTACAGTGGATGTCTAAACTCAGAAACGCTTGGGGACTGTAATAACGCTTTTCAACATTGGGGAGATGTTTCAGCTGTTTGCAAGGCACTGCATTCGACTGCTGTGTCCAACATGACAGATCTGGCTTTGGCACTCAGCATATCTCACTCACTGTTTGAGAAGTGTTCAATATGATCTGCACACCATCTCACTGAATTTGACCTATGCAGGGTGATAGTACTGGAAGACAATGATGTGGTTCACCTGTGCAAGGGTGCTTATGGCATCTTCAATGTGGGTCACTCAGATCGCTCCTTGGCCGTCCCACGTGTGCTCCAGACACTTGAAATGGAGGTCAATCACATCATGAAGGGCGGCTACAACCACTTCATGCAGAAGGAGATCCATGAGCAGCCTGAGAGTATCACTGAAACCATGAGGGGGCGTGTCAAGTTTGTGCCTTCTCCTAACAAGGTATGCCTGGTGACTCTCAAGCAGTATTGACAGCAAGTGTGTGAAGCCTTGTTTTCAGAGCTACAGGGTTCTGCCAGAGTTGGCATGTGCTTGCCGGTGCAGTTTGTCTGCTTCTGCATGTTGCTTTGCTAGCAGAGATGCAGACTGCACACACTGAGTGTTTGACGTTGCCCACCTTTGGCTGCTTGAATCACCTTTGGCTGCTTGAATCACCTTTGGCTGCTTGAATCACCTTTGGCTGCTTGAATCACCTTTGGCTGCTTGAATCACCTTTGGCTGCTTGAATCACCTTTGGCTGCTTGAATGCGTGCCTACCCACTAAGTAAGCAACATGCCTGATGTCTGATCCCGCAAGGTTGTGTCATGTCGCCCATGCAAAGGTCTGTTTGCTTGGTACAGGTGGTAGACCCTTACCAGACTCGCCGCATCACCCTGGGAGGCTTGAGTGACCATCTGAGCAGCATCAGGCGGGGCCGCCGCATGGTTTTTGTTGCGTGTGGCACATCCTTTCATGCTTGCCTGGCCTGTCGTCAGACCGTGGAGAGCCTCACAGACTTGCCCGTCAATCTGGAGTTGGCCAGTGACCTGCTGGACAGACGCTCCCCCATCTTCAGGGACGACATGTGTGTCTTTGTCAGCCAGTCTGGGGAAACAGCAGACACCATGCACGTGAGCTTCTCCTTGGCTGCGTCTCATGGCAGTTTATCCCAAATTGTATATGAATCAAGTGTATCACTGTGATAGACCAGAGTCACTTGCCAAAACCAAGACGTGCATTACGCAATTTGGAAAAGCATTTGGGCAGATTGCAAATGCACCAGTGACTCCCATGCCTTGACATCTTATGCACTTGCACGATGCTCTTTTACTTGTCATCTTCCATGTGCATGTGCTGAAGTCTGTTGGCACCCGGTGTTCACCTAGATAGGACAGACAGGCTGTGTCTAGTGTGCAAGTCATTGGATTGTGTGGAGGACGAGCAGCACTTTGTTTTTGATTGCCCAGCCACATCAGGTCACAGCATTTGGACCTCCTGCAGCACTGTTGTACTATTGCAGACTTTATGATTTTGTGTGAACCAAATGCATGTGGTGGTTTCCTTAGGGAATGCTTTGCATGTAGGATGCAAATCTTGTCTGTATGAATTCACTGAACTGAATTTCTTGTCTGTTGGGTCCCAGTTGCCCCCCAGGACATTAAATATATTGATTGATTGATTGATTGAAGCTGCTGCAGCATTTGAGACCCTGGCTGAACCCCAACTTCTGTGGCAATGTACACAGCTGCTCATGTCATTGTCATTGTCATGTGCTCTTTCCATAATGCCAATTATGATGAATTATCGTCATCATAATCAACGCAGCCAACAGGCATCAGGTGCATGCAACGCAAGTCACCTCCCTCCTGACAGTCTCTTTCCATGAGGTCTGTGATGTCAGCAATCTGCTTATGCAGTTGGCATTTTGCTGCAGGCATTGCACTACGCTAAGGACAGGGGAGCCCTGTGTATAGGCATCACCAACACAGTGGGCAGTGCCATTGCGCGCCACACAGACTGTGGGGTGCACATCAATGCTGGCTGTGAGATTGGGGTGGCCTCCACCAAGGCATACACCAGTCAGATGGTTGTCATCACCATGATGGCCCTGGCCTTGAGCGAGGACTCCATTGCGAAGCGGCCCAAGAGGGATGCTGTCATTGACGCATTGGGTTCTCTGCCCGCCAAGTTGCGAAGGGTAAGCGCCTTCTATGAATCAGCAGCTTGAGCTGATCGATTCTGTCTGCTGTCAGCTGTTGTCTGCACAGGGTGTACTGCAAGGTCCCCTTCAAAGGCTCTCATCTAGCGGCAACCCAACATTGCACATATGTACCATACAGACCGAACAGGCTGCCTTGCAATTCTAAAGATAACATTCAAACTTTACAGGTGCAAACAAAATAAAAATGTTGTCGTCTCTGCAAGCTGTGTGCCCCATAATTTCTGTGCTGAAGCGTTGTGCATGGCTGTGCAGTCTGAATCTGTAAACATGGGCACGTAACAAGGCAATATGGAAGTCAGATGTCAAGATCACCATTGCTGACTGTTCTGTTGATACATTGTGCAGGTGCTCAGATTAGACGCTCAAATGCAACAGCTGGCAGAAGAGCTGAAGCACGAGACTAGTCTGCTTGTCTTTGGGCGTGGCTACAACTATGCCACTGCCTTGGAGGCGGCACTCAAGGTATGACAAGCCTTGCACAACGTCAAGCCTTCCCATCACTCACCAGAAAGTCGCCACAATCATATGGCTCCTGTCTTTGCACTCAGTCTGTCTTACTTCGGTTTCATGCTGCTCCAGGTTTCTGGATGTTATCAATGCACAAGTTGGTTTTACCGACCTGCGCATGTGATGAGCGGTCATGCTGCCTGATCGCGCATTGGCTGATGTCTGGTTTGTGTTGCAGGTGAAGGAGGTAGCTTTGATGCACAGCGAAGGTATTCTAGCAGGCGAGATGAAGCACGGCCCCTTGGCTCTGGTGGATGAGAACATGCCCATCATTGTCATTGCCACTCGTGACAGGATGCATGCCAAGATGCAGAGCGTCATCCAACAGCTGCGAGCCCGCAGCGCCCGTCTGATTGTGCTGTGCAATGAGGGCGACGATGCCATTGCTGACCTGTGCAGCCCCAAGTGCCGCTTGATTCAGGTAGCCTCTGCAGGACCTTGCCTTTCCTTTTCCTGTCCTTTCCTGTTTCTGTTTCCTTCTTTCCTGACAACAGCTACACAGCTGATCCTGAAACATTGCGCAACGCTCGTCTGAAGTGTGTTGTGCTGCTAGTCATCAGATGCTTTTTGGCACCATGGCACCCTAATGCCATGGTGCATAACACTTACTGCTGTTGGTGCAGATACCAGCTGCTGACACTTGTGCGTGTGTGCAGGTGCCTGAGGTTGATGAGTGTGTGCAAGCCATTGTCAACATTGTGCCATTGCAGCTTTTGAGCTACCACCTGACATTGCTGCGGGGTCACAATGTGGACCAGCCTCGCAACCTGGCAAAGTCTGTGACAGTTACTGAAGAAGGGTGACTGGTGGTTGTTGCACATGACCCTGTGTTGTTGAGCTTGATAGTTCTTAGTAGGTTTGCTCCCAGAGATGCATTGCTTTGCAGAGCCTGGTAACTTGGATTTAATGCAGCGTCACAAGCTTCTCAACCTTGAGTTTTGTGAAAAATAATTGGTACGCAATAGTCTGGGACCTTGGTAGACCCACACAGACTGTGGTCACCTGTGTGGCCTTCTTAGTCTTGGTCTTGGTCTTCTTAGTCTTGGGTCTGGATGGCATTGTGCACCTAGGTTTGTGTGTCTTATGATTAAGGTTTATTATGTGTACTATCATATTATGTGAAGTACTGGCATTGGTGATGTATGTCATGTTGACCCGCAATTATCTGAAATACCTACATGAGTGAATGAGGAGTGTTGCAGAACGTCTAACTGAATGCCCAGCCTGCTCTGATTGCAAGCTGCGAGCATTAATTGTTTAAGCATTTGCTAGGCCCTGGAGCTGCTGCACATCCAAGTTCTTGCCTAAGTGATTATAGGCTGTCAAGGATGGCCAGCATACATACTGCCCGCAGCTGCAGACCATAGCTTCAACAATTTACCTGAATGTTGTGCCAATGGTTGGTTGCAAATGGCATATTTTGCGAGACTCAGCCATTGGCTGGAGGCCACCAGAGGCATTTGAAACATGGTCGCTCAAGCGATCCTAGATGAGCTCAAGACTCATTTCAGGCAGAAGCAGAGTATTTTTGATGCTGTCTTGTCACATTATATATACACTATATAGCTTTGTGTTTTAACTTGTATTCTATAAATATATGAATCATCTGAGATGCAAGCGACACTTGGTCCCAGGCGCCAAGCTGATAAAGGTTGCCTACCATTTAGTTGGGAGGTAACAAGCAGCAACACTACTACTTTGCAGGCCATGACGACTTTGTCACAGTGAAGGTAGCAGAATGGGGCTCCAGCACCGACAGGAAAATGGTCAATTGATCTATCTTGGCCCGAATTTCTATGTAAATGCTCTGACTGACTGGCTGAGATTTACTTACACGACAACAAAAGCCTCTACTCTGCAGTTGTTGCATCCTGATTGGTCTAACCGCCTAGCAAATGCTGCTGAAGGACATATTGTGCATCATGTATCAGCACCTGCAGTTACCCAGGCAATTTAGGTTAAGGTCCATTGTGCTGAGGATATTGCTATAGGCTGGAGGGCAACAACAGTCACCTTGCACTGCATTTGCATTCAGCATGCAAATCCAGCACCATACACAATGCATGTCACTGGGCCAGCATACTGTACAAGGCATCATGTATGTTGTGTCACAGCTGCAAAGTATCGCAACAAGCACATGACCAGCAAGAGTAGAGTGAGCGGCCACCTGAGTGACACTTGCTGACCCGCGTTCTCCTCTCTTATGCAGACATGCTTGTCATGAATCCATATCAGCAGAGTGACTCCTGTGAGCCAGGCATCATGTCAATGTTAACTGGGCATGTGATGCTTGTGAATCAAAGCTATTGATTAGCGTCTGCCCAATGGCGTCTGAAAGCCAGCCTTTGCACACATGAATCAGAATTGCTGCTTGTGCACACCACTTTTGCACACATGAGGCCGGTAGCTTGCGTCAGACTGTACACGACTGTTGCAGAGACCAAAGTGCAAACAGAACAATGAAGGTGACACAAAGTGCAGACAGTAACAATGGTGATCATCTGCTTCCTGTGATGCCTTGACAGTTATGCAGGAGCCAGCAGCAGCCAAGGTGCACACATGGTAGCATCTCATTGGAGCAGATGCTATCAAACGCAGAGCGTTGTGTCACATGATGACTTACTGAGCCTGCCATGACATCTTCAGCTGCTGATGAGACATGGCTGCCCTGGCGACTACATTGGGAACCAAGCGAGTATGCAGCAGCTGGTCTCCGGTGACAGGAGAGGTGTGGTGGTGCTGCAGCCACTCCTCCATAGCGGTCCTTTCATAGGTGCGCCCATCCGCAGCTATCACTGGGTCAACCATCACGCTCTGCAACAAGCACTACTACTTGTTGGATGTATGCACAGACAAGGACTTTGACTGTGCATCACAGCTGATGCAGGCTGGCAATGCCGGCTGCATTTGTGTAGGATGAGCATTAAGGTGTGCACAGGCATTAAAAAATGTCAGGTCCCGTCCGCTGGTGGCATTCAACATGTCACCTGTTTGCGCAGCTCCTGACATCAGTGAATGTGACAGTGGTGCAAGGACAACCACAGGATGGTGGGTGAGATACCTGTGTGATGGGACAGCAAAACAGGTTTTTCAAGAAGATGGCATCTGCGTGCTGCGCTGAGCCTTCCTCATCTGAGACCTTTGCAGCACAAGAGCCTGATGGGGCCGGTCCTGTCTCTTGAGACTGAGCAAGGCTGCATGCTGACAAAGCAGCAACAGGAGGAGCAGCAGTAGTGTCACAGCTTGCCTCAGCTCCATCTATGACACAGGCCTCTAAATCTGCACTTGTTGTGCTAGAAAACTCTTTAGGCTCCTCTTTGATGCAGGCCTGTGAGACTGCAGTTGATGTGCTGGAAGGGGTGTCTTGCAGAGCAGGCTCTGACCAGCTCTGTTCAGCAGCAGGTGGAGCACTGTCACTGTAGTCAGCATGACTCTCTCCTTTCAGTTGCTCAGACTCGTCAGCATTATGCGCAGGCACATCCTTTGGGACAGAATGGTCAGCAGGACCTGAGTAAGCCTTGGCAGCCTGAGGTTGCTGCTTCTTGGCCTGCTTCTGTCTCAGCTTCTTGGCCTTCTTGGCAGCAGCCCTGACAGCTGCCTGCTCTTCCTCAGCCAGAAGCTCAGCAGCAACTTTCAAAGCTGAGGCTTCTGCTGAGGCTCGATCCTGCATGCCATTGACTGATTTTGTAATGTTGATGCAGACAATTGGGTTGTCACAATACCATGTGCTTCTGTTTAAAAGCCTGAACAAACAAATCTGGCAGCAATGCCTGCATCTTTTCTGATGCAGAGCTAACAAGGGCGAAGGCAGTCACTGAGCTATAATGGCATCAGTAGGGATTGCCCAACTGGCAGCAAAACCCATCTGCAAAGTCATGTCAATGATAGCCATTCCCCACAAGACGAGGGAGGTGACCGTCATGAGGGTCACGCCTACTCTTAGGAACCAAAGGGTCAGACCAGAGTTGTCGTAATCTGCATTTGTCAGTAACTTTGTGCATCAGCTAGGGTTTTGAGTTCAGAACAAACATGGGAATATGAACTGGTCACTTTGATAATCGGCTGGTACCTGTATAAGACCTTGCATTGGCTTTCCCAGTGGCAAGCCAAACAGATCATACCTGTCTGATGACAAAGCACTCCTCCACCTGATGAGCTGTGTCACTGCTCAGTATGTCGACAGCAGTAAGCTTCCTGAGCCAGCGCTTGAGCTTGATGGGCGCCCGCTTGTCAGGGCACCAGTCCCAGGGGCCCAGTGCAGCCCGGGCAGACATCCATATGTCCTGGCTCAAAGCTTGCTGCAGCACCCTCACTAACGGCACTGCAACCACAGACATCAGTCACTGCCAAAGCAGACTTCACTTACAGTGTGTCTGCAGTCAATGTGGCTGCTGCTGCTGCTGCTGCTGATAGTGACAAGATTTGTCAATCAGCCGCCGCTGCTGAGTCGCTGCACATGTCAGCACAATACAGAGCCCTGTGGCAAATTGCGACATGCAAGCATGAACGAGAGTCATTTCGTTCTTGAGTACGGACATCAAATATGCTATCCTGCAAATGCAGCAGCTTGTCTTTTCTGCATACCAAAACAAGTGCTGTCACAAGCCAAAGGAGTGTGAGTGAAGCTTACTGAGGACTGTCCTTGCTTGATCGGCTTCAGGTTTCCAAACCTTCAAAGCCTCATCAACGGACTGCTTAGCATCAATCACTGCACTGCATGAGCTGGTGTGAATCCACTCACTGCGATGGATCAGCAGAAACAGTGTCTGCAGCAAAGCCTTCATTGCTCCTGGAGGTGGCTCAATCATCTTCATCTTCATGATAGTCTTGGGATAGCAACCTGTAAACCAGCAGAAGCTAATGATGTCTTGCACAATGAGCTGCTCGCAAAAGCACTGCAAGATTTGCATAGTGTGGTCAGCGCTGTTGCATGGGCTGCGTTAGGCAGTATCTGTGCACTCACAAACACTGCTGACATATGTCACGCACCAAGGAGCAGTCATGCTGATGAATGACCACCTGAGTGACATACATTGCAATAGATGCATGACTCATCACAAGCAGCCAAGCGGCGTATGCCCCCTGGCCAGACAGACATTGCAGGAAGTTTGATGACTTGCGAATAGATAACGTCCACCAGACAACAACATGTACAACATCACACGGTATGCAAGAAGGTTGGACACTTGCATGTGGATAGCATCAACCAGACAGCATACCCAACATCACAATGTAAGGTCTCAGATCCGGCAGTGTCATAGCTGCCTTGCCAGTCTGCACATAGCGGTCCATGCTGCTCTGTGCATACTTCAGGAAGGGAGGTAGGCAGATGGGGAAGGCATGCTTGCCCAGGTAGAGATAATCTTTGGGATCTTTGATGGTCAGCATGATGCATCTCAGAATGCTGGACTGCAGCGTCATGCATGCCACAGACGCCGCAAGCTCTGCTAAGCCAGCATCTGCATACTCTGCCTGGCTGTTCTGCAATGGTGCAGATGCAGCAGTGACCGCAGAGTCAGGCGAGGTGTGCAGGCCCAGCAGCTCAACCAATACACAAATGGTCTGCATGCACTTTAGTATTCATTGGGGATGATGCAAGCAAGATTCATTCGGAAAGGTGCAAGCAGGCTGAAGAACTTGCAGACACAACAGATGCTCACAAACTGCAGGTGCCAGTAGACAACACACAGGGATGCGTTCCATGACATGCGATGGCTAGCAATCATGAAGAACTCCAGTCATGCCAAGCTTGATAACATCGTGTTTGGCACTCACACCAGGGACAGCCAAGGCTGGTCAATACAGAACCAATCAGCCTCTTTGGCAAGCTTGTGGTCTTTCTCAGCTTGCCCCAAACAAACTGGTTATGGTCTGTCGTGACAGAGGCAAATGCAAGCAGAGACAGGCGCAAGCATTAGGGCGAAAACAAGTTGCACCATTTTCTTTGGAGGTTCAGAATGGGGGGGCAGATCACAATCAGGTGCCAGCATGGCAAGCGAGGCCGCCAACAACTGCCGTTGCAACGGCACAATAGGTGTCATATCGGCCAGGCTCAGTAGTCGATGTTGCAGCTGAGCTGGAAGATCTATGTTCTGCATGAAACCACATGAATCAGCCTTGGTCTGTGCCTGATCAGCTTAGAGGGAAGCCACTGAAGCGCAGCATGCTGTTGGGCTTGTATGCTGGACACAGCTTTTGCACAGTGCAAGCTAAGAAGGTAAGGCTAGATATCAAAGCATGTTCAGTGAAGCAGCCAGCATGCACCTTGGTCTCCGCGGCAGTGGAGCTTGGTGGCACGACACATAGCAACCAAGGACTGCTATGACAGTTCACATTGATGGAGACGGTCCGTGAAATGGCAACGGCCAAAGCAAAGATGATATCTGTGGCCTGCTGCAGTGTGCCAAATCAGGGATGTTTACTCACCAAAGCCAAGGCATAGAGTATAGTTGGCAGTTTATGGTTGGCTTTCATGAGCAGGCTGCTGCAGATCTGCAGGGCTCTTGCCAGACCGACGCAGTGTCTTGTTGTCCATGGCAAAGGTGTCTGCATGAGGCACAATATAGTCACAAGCGGACTCAACCAGGCTTGCTGCTTTGCACAACAAGACAACTGCATTGCTACACATGATCTTGCGTCACCACATCTTGCAAGGTATCAATTTGTGTGAACTGCTTTCCAGCTGGTTGACAGACCAGGGATGTGAAAGGGACACAATCTGGAACATATACAAGACAAGATGCATGATCATATGCTTGAATAGGTGCCTCATGACACTGCACACCACAATCATGCAGAAGTTGCTTCATGTAACAACCAGCATTTGTTCTCAGATATGACAACAGTGCAACATTGCCTGAGCAGCTGTGCACCACCCGGCTAGAAGACTTGGCACCATAACCTAGAGCACAAATCTGCCATGCCAAGCAAAGCACGCAGTATCACCTCGATGGCAAGGCGCATGACTCTGACAATGCTGCCAAACCAACCCTCATTCAGTGCTGCCAAGCAGTAAGGCCCCATGTCTTCTGTGGAGGTCTGCTTGCCAAGCTCCTCCCTCTGCTCAATCTCGCTCAGACACAGCCGCATGACACAGGCAGCAGCAGTCAGCTGTGCGGGGAGGCAGCCTTCCATGTTGTCTATCACACCGTGCATGCTGAGGGCGCTGTCATCGGCGCGTGCTGCAGCCTTCATGAGATTGCCCATGTGGAGGACAAGCTTGGCTTGCAGGAAGTATTGGCAATGGACCTCATGGGTGAGTGCAGCATGCAGCGCATCTAGGGCTGCTGACGCTGTCACCTTGAAGGGGGGTTTGTCCTTGCTAGACATTGAGCCTGCAGCAACAGTTCCATATGCGAGTCACATCTTCAACACAGTTGGTTGCACAGACCAGCTAAGAGCTGACACGCCACTCATGCATAGCAGGCAGATAGCAAAGCTGTGTGCAGTATGCGCAAGCTGCACGGCTTTGCCGTTTGCCAAACACTCACCCTGCCAGGATGCTCATACACTCAGAGAGGCACAGTAAAGGTAGGTGGTGTCGTACATGAGTACAGATAACACTGAGAAATACAGAGCCAGAAGAAAGCTTACATGAAACCGTCCACAGCAGTGAGACTGTGCCGACTGTCGAGTCCCACAACTCCTCATTTGCAGGCGCTTTGGCAAACACCGCTTTGTCCTCAGAAGCTCTCTTCAGCAAGGCCAAGGCTAAAGCACCAGATGAGAGCTTGCTGCCAATGAGGCCATGGTCCTGAATGACTGGCACCAAAACAATGTTGATGACCTCTGTCATGTCGAGCTGTCTGTTTGGCAAATGATGAGTCAGGACCACATGCATCAGCGTCCACAACTGCTGCTTGCACTCAGCCAGCTTGTCTGCTGTCTCTTTGTCTTTAGCAGATATGCTGTCTTGCATTGCTGCATTCATGGGCTGTACTGTGCTCAGCCAGCGTGTACCAAATGCAATCTTGTCCAAGACAATTGTCTTCACTGGCTGCCAGGTGGCTTCTGTGAGTCTGCCATGACGATGTGGGTCACGCACTGCAATTTTTGTCATGGTGCTTGCTACAGCGTGGACAAAGGCCACTTGGTGAAGGTCTGACATATCTTCATCCCGTACCCAATACGCACTGAAGGCCCTGCTACCTGAAACACATGATCGCTGAAAGTCTTAACCCTCCAAGTTGGTGCATGTCAGTCAATCAAAACACAGCGCGCAATGGTCAAGTTGCAGACCATAAACTCTGGCATGTAGGTGAAACAGCATATTTAGGCTGAGACGCATACACAACTCTTCCAACTGATATTGCTGGATGCAGATATTAGTGTATATCTACAGCATGGCAAGAGATAGCGGCAAGATCTCACCTGCAAAGAAGCCAGCAATGTTCTCAGGATGCAAGTCTGGTTTGATTGGACTCAACAAGCCACTGTAGTGATGCAGCACTTTTAGGCGTGCCAGCAGAGCTGCAGTATGGCTGATCTGGGAAGCTGGAACACTGGCTGTGTCCAGTAACAAAGTGATCATCTCATGCGTGGCAGTTGCCAGCTCTCTGCCTAGTTGCATTGCAACAACCAGAAATGGCAGACCTCCTACATCAGAAAAGGCTTGTGTAATAGGCAAACGATTTGTAGCCAAACAAGTTCGTAAAACTTTTTGAGGCAACTTGGATTCAGAGACAAGCGCTGTGCCAAAGACCTGTCTAAACAGACAAATGGGCAAATGCACAGACAAACAGGCAGCTGGAAAGATGAACAGACAAACACATTGGCAGACAGCCATAGAGACAGTCACACAAGGACAGAGCCAGGCGGTTTGTAAGGCAAACAGACAAAAAGGTTTGTGGTGTTAGGTCCATGCTTGCCTGATCTCACAATCTCTAGGGCAACTTCCTTATGATGAAGACGAATCAGCACATCTTCCATAGCCAGGCATACTTGCAGATGCACGCAGGACAAGGCGCCTTGCGCCTTGCTGAGCTGTTTCTGGGCTAGTACAATCACTTGGACCAGCAGCAAACAGTATTGCAGCTGCTCCCTGTACCCGTCTGTGGACAACCCAGCATGCAGCTGATCCTTTGCTACACTACAAAACTCTGTGCGTATAGTCTTCTCTGTGACTGCCAAGACTGACCAAAGGGCAATCATAGCAGGGCCTATTGCTTGTGGGTCCTGTACACTGCTTGCAAGCTGTATCAGTTTGAACACCACAAGAGCGCCTCTCAGCAGATCAATACACTTGATGCACTGATCGGCATCAGGTTGCATCTGTTCTGGCTGACGCTGTGTGTCTCGAATTGATGAGTCTCCCTGAGACTGGGTCAAATGCTCAAGTGCCACTGTGCCAAAAAGATGCACAAGCATCACCACAAGCATTGCAGGCTCCGAATGAGAGGCCGGTTGCAAGTCTGTGAGGCTTATTTGGTGCGGTAACAGGCTTAAAGGCTCCAGCCCTACCAAGGCTGTGAGGAGCTCCTGATCAGCCAAAGCCTCCAATGCAGCCGGCATTGTGATTGCCCTCGCAGCTGTTTCCAGGGCAGCTGGCAAAGCTTCTTGATCCAGAGCTTGCTTGAAGTTAAAGGATTGCCAGGTGTGAAAGGCAATACGACAAACAAAGTCGGCCAGCAGCTGCACAGGCCCATCTGAGCTGCGCTGCACCTGTACATACATTTTCGCAATCGTTCACGTACAGTCTGTCAGAAGACTGAAGAATGTACAAGACCAGCTCAGTACAGCCAGGCTGATCAGGGAGATCTGCGTACCTGCTTCAACGTCTCCCCTTTTAGGGCAGAGCCAGCATGAAACAGCCGGCTGTGCTCACGTGGCAAACATAGGCAGTTGCAGAACGACTTGAGCAGATCGGCGGCTGTGTCTGTGCCGAGCGCGTGGCACTTCAGTTTAACCTCTGGGTAGGACTGCAACGACAAGCATAGTTCAACGCGAGGGCCGCGCAATAGACCGGACAGAGTTGACAACTTGCCTTGGCAATGATCAAGACATTCATCTCGCCGCTGTGAGGCGCAACCACGGTCTGTCTCGGCGGGATCATGTGTCAGGTCAACTGTTTCGACTGCATCAATACTTGGTCATACTTGGTCAATACTTGGAGGAAAATGTCATTAGGGCTTCGGCAGGATTTTGACTTTAGGACGTACAGATGATGTGGTCAGGGAGTTTCTTGAGCAGAGTGTGGAGGTCGTGCCGGGCGGTGATGAAGAAGCTGTGAAAGCAAGGGTTTGGGTGGTTGTGAAGGATCTTTTCCAGGAGTTTGACTCTAGCCACAAAGCCCTCCAGAGAGACAGGATGCCCAAGCTTCAAATGTTTTCCACAGGCGTTCAAGGACAGGGTCCAGTACAAAAATGAGTCTGGTGCTCGTACATGTGTCCATAGGGTGCTGTTCGGTGCGAAGCGTAAAAGGCTTGAGAAGAGAACAATGTTTTGCAGAGCAGTCAAGAAAATGCATCGACTAGACATTCCTGGGTGTTTAGCTTTTCTGTTGGCAGCGCTGACTGTATTTGTTTGGTGCAAAGATCAATGTATTGACTTGTGTCACACACAGCAACGTCATCTTACTTACGTAGATGCAATACCAGGTATCAAGAGAGATTTAGCAGGTGTCAAGCAAGACGTAGCAGGTGTCAAGCAAGACGTAGCAGACATCAAGGTCATCCTTTCTCGTGTGTGGTATAAGAGGCTGCAGCCAGTTAGGCTGCACATGTCACAGCCACCACAAGCAACACTACAAATCCTGGATACACTACAACTGCCTACAATAATAACATGAACGCACCACACCACCAAAACAACAGTCAAGGCTGCTAAACATCCAGACAAAGCGTTTTTGTTCTTCTCGGCTGCTGTTGCCTGGCTTACATTGGCAGCAAAGCAACTGACGTACAAGACCAACGTCAGCAATAACGACAACGGCTGACGTTGAGTTCTTGTATGTCACTTGCTTTGCTGCCATCACCATCTTTGCTGGCGAGCTCTTGTTTATCAGTTGACATAGCAACGGCCCACATAGTCTTCGTCACTTTCCCAGTAGTCTGGGTTCTCTTCGCAATCTGCCCAGTGATCTTCCAACTTCTCTTCGTAAGATCTTCTGTGAGCCATCTTCTCTTCAGAGTTGCTGTTGTCAGCAGGCTGTTGAAATTGTGTCGTCCTGCCTGCAGCGTCGTTTGTGGTCCGTTTTGAGGTATGTTGGACATATTCCGGCAGGAGGGTGAAGCTGAATTGGCATGCCGCAACGAAAGGCGTCGAATGGCAACACTCTGAGTCTCAACAACACAGTACAGCTTTTCGCAGCATACTGCGGGACAACACTGGCAAGATGGGTGTTGCGCTCGTCAAGAGTTGGAAAAAATTGTCATTAGGGCTTCAGCAGGGTTTTGACTGTAGGATCAGGCAAGGCAGCGCAAGTTTGACCAAAGCACCTGTTGTGCGCTGTGTTCCGCGGTTTCCCACCCCTGAAACATCTCCCATTGTACGAGAAAGCGCCAGAGATATGTGGAGTTGCAGTCAGCAAGCGTTGCAGCAGCAAGCTTGCAATTTCGCCGGTGCCAGCGTAGGCTGCAAACGAGCAATGGTGCAACGTCACCGTACTGGCAAAAGGCTTCAAGTAGTGGCCGTTGGCTGGGTGCGCGATTGAGAACTGCCAATGTCAGCATTTGCAACTCTGTTCCAGTGCAACGTTGCTTATTGCAGACTTACTTTCTGAACAACAAAATCTGACCTGCTTCGACCGTGCTTATCGCAGGATCCAGAGGGCATTTTGAGGGCTCCACAAGGAGACCATATCTCAAGGCGTACAATGTCAAAGCAAGTGGAGGACAACAAGGAGATGCAAGCAGACCTAGCGAAAAGAGAAGCTGAGCTGAAAGCTGAAATGGAGCAATCACGGCAAGTACGGTGACCTTCAAGTGCTGTTTCTGAAAAATTGTGATACTTGCTACCTACAATATGCCAGTGCTTGCATGTGTTACAGCACACACTGCACTTACAGGCTACCTGCCATTCCGATTGCTACCACTCACAGGGTACCTGCCATTCTGATTGCTGCTTGCGCCTTCTAGTCTGCTCCGCTGCATTGCTCATCTATGCAATCACCTTGTATCTTGCGTCAGATTTCTGCTGCTAGAATCAGATGCCAAGAAGTTTCCTTGTGTGACACAGCTTTCACGTCAACAAGTCCTCATTCCACATGAAATTGCTGCTGCAGGCAAGGAAGCAGCCCACAACTCAGGCACAAGTAATCGAGTACTTGCTGAGCACAGAGACAGGGGAAATGCAGTATGAGACAGCTCGCTGTAGGCCACAGCTTGATGACTCATTCTTTGCATATCTTGATTCTCAAATAGGTGAGTCTGATGTCCATTGCACACAAGAGAAAATGAAAGTTTGCCTGATGCATAACAAACACATCTGGCGGGGTATGTACATGTATGAGCAACCAGCTAGATGGTGTAGTCCTCGACAATACTACTTGCAAACCCAACACAACGCTGCCACTGCGCTGCTGCAGCACTGTGCATATGCAGACAAAATGACTAGTGAGGAGTTGTCTGTGCTCATTGCTGATTGTGTCTTGCAGCTGAGCAGAGGTTTGCGAGTCCCCTGAACGAGAACAGGCTGGCAGAGTTGGAGTCTTTGCGGGAGTTCCTCAAGGAGACGGTTGCCCTTCTGGACTCACGGACAAAGCAAATAGCTGCTCCTGCAGAGCGCCTGAAAGCTCTGCTCATGTCCAAGGACAAAAAAACTACAATTTTGGAGATGGCAGGTATGCCACACCCTTGCTGAGAAATATCTGCTGCAGTTGCGTGTTGTGTAGCTTGGGGTTGCATGGGCTGCCAGTGATGAACTTGGATCGTGATTGATCAGGCCGCCATAGGCGCTGCAAAGTGGCTTGGCTTGACCAGCTGACTGGGCGGTATGCATGTGCTGACGTGGACTGTATTTGCAATGCAGAATGCAACCAGATTGATGAGCCTTTGCTAAACCTTCTCAAGCAGAATGCTGATGCTGCAAGAGCAGCAGGCCAGCCAGAACCAGCTGAGTTTATGGAAAAGATCAGAGATGCAGCAAGGAAATTTCTGATCAAATGAAGCGGTCAGCGCTACCAGTAAACTACCTTTCAGACAGCATACCAGCTGTGTGGTAGTCCTACAATTGTAAAGTATTTGCACCCACACAGAGTCATGTGCTCAGACACACTGAGTGTTCAGAAAGAGCATTGGTGCACATCATGTTTATATGCTAGAAGTAGCCCAAGAGCCCAGCCATGTGTGCCAAGATGCATGAGATGCTCACATCGAATTGTTACATCAAAGGCCCCAAGCCTGGTTTTGAACGGTGCAAGCAGGCACCACACAGATCTGTATTACTCAGGTGCAGGCTCGAATATCGGTGTGTGAAACTGTTAATCCAATTGGAGCATCTCAGGAAGACTGCCAGGTGACACTCAGTACGAAGGATATGAGCCCTCAACAGAAGCTCGTGACAGCCAGCATTGTTGTGGTCATATGTGTTGTTTTCATTGGTTGAGGCTGTATCTGCAGAGGAGTTCAAAGGCGTACCTAGATGCATGATTTGTGTCTGCATTTGTGCAGACTGCAATTCTGTAAACCAACATTGTATGACATGGATATTTGCATTCGGCTCTCCATGGATCTGTCAGAGACAGCTCCAGCCCTGGGTCCGACCTGAGCTCGTACGCTGATGGCACCAGCCGCATATTGTATCGTTGTTGGTGTGTAGTGTGGCGCGAGCATGCAGCTGTGCGTGACTTTCGAGGTAAGCTTGGTCACTGTGCTGGATCTTTGTGCTTGATCATTCCCGCACATACTGTCTGTAAGTGCGACCCAGGGGTGTCATCGGAGTACGTTCTGGACAGCAAAGTACAGCGCAACGGCAGCAGTCAGTGCAGTGTTGGCAGACCTGTGCCAAGGATTTGGACTGTCAGCCAGCTCAACGCAGCTATGGCAAGCAAATAACGAGCTGAGGCCTGAACAAGAGCTGCAGGAGGTAAGGTCAAACGTATGGTTATTGTATGCTGTTCTCGGTGTGAGTCAAGACAGTTGTCCCACCGATTTTGGATACTGCTGTACACTGCTGCATATTCTGAGCTGGGAGTAAAGACTCAGTACATCTGCATCTCGTTTTTACACCAACTATCAGTTTTTATCTCTGGTACACCTTCAAGATAGGGGTCACCAGCAAACGCAAAGCTTTAGCATCATCATGGATGCATTCTGCCAAAGCTTGTGCTGCACTGTACCGAGCAGGCCTGCCTCAGCTGCTGCATGTGCACCATGCTCAGCAGCTGCCAGTGTCTGCCCTACAATTTAGTGGCTATCCTGATAGTCAAAAGCTCTCTGCAGAGGACTTGAGTGGCCTTGATTCAGGAAGTCTTATTGTCATGAGCGCTCTGAAACGTTTGAAGCTTGACTTATGCTCATTAGCCTGCTTGACCACAGATGCCCAAGCAGCAGTTGCCCAGTGGAAACACACTGTACAACCTCAGAGAACCAACCAAGCAGTGGGCAAGCCCGACAAGTACATGGCTGCATTGCGTGCAACAGTTCTGGTGTTTAAGTTAGCTACGCTTGCATCTGGTGTTAAGGGTGCCACTTCAGTCAGCAGGACTATGTGGCACACTTTGAGTCTACTGAGTGAGCGTCTTGAGGGCAGTCATGGTGGAAGCAGCTTGCCAACGCCAAGCACCATTAAGAGTCCGCCTGGGTTGCAAGTGGAAAGCGATGAAAAGCTGTATCTGTCATGGCAGCTGATTGAGCGCATAGTGCCTGTGATTACCCAGCAAGTACAGTCAGACTCATCACAAGCTGTCTGCTGTGGTCTCCTGCTGCGGCTGTTGAAGACAGCAGCACCGAGTGTCCAATTAGGCATGGTCCTGAACATCATTGACTCAGGTAGGCCATTGTGAGCAGCATGTCATAAGCAGCAGCGCTCTGGCTGTACAACTGGCTTGTGGAATTGTGTGCCTAGGCGATGTTGCACTCGCCCCTCCTCAGCTGGCTGTCACTGGTTGTCCGCATTTCCCATGCCTTGCATAGCAGTCCTCTCACTGTCATGTGGTGCTGTAGGTGGCATAGCAGCCCTGGGAATGGCACTGTCTCAGAATCGCAAGCTGGCCATCTCAGCTGTCAGACTGCTTGATTGCATGCTGATGGAGAGTCAGCTGCCAGCTCAAATGGTGGCTGACAGTGAAGCACAGCTGGCAGGCACAAAAGCAGTCCTAGCGTTGTCTGCCCTGCTATGCCCACCAGTCACCCACAAGCAACAGCCCATGCATCGGCGGTGGTTTACTGAATGGGGTAAGTTAGCTCAGCAATCAGCCTTCAAGGGCCATTGCCCTCTTGCCTTGCTATGCAGCTTGACCAGCTGTGTGCTGAGCAGTAGCATTTACACTGTATAGTGCCCTGAGCATGTGACGAACGGCACGACCTGCAGAGCATGTGACCTGCAGAGCATGTAACACTGCCAGCTATTTAGAAAACGCTGAAGCACATACCACATTGTCACCTGCAGCAGTCTGTGCAATACGCAGTCAGAGTGCATTGACTGCTTCTGCTTGCAGCTGCTTTTTCATTTGAAGCAGACGTCATCAAGGCGGCAGCAAAGGCTGACTCAGCATCTGAGCTCCTGGGCATTCTATGCTTCATGCACAGACTGATGGACAGACAGACAGACAGATTGTCAGTCAGTTCATCCTGCTGAGCGTGCATCGATGAAGCTGAAAGCCAGCCCCCCAGCAATGCCTGTGCCAAAGTTTTCAGCTGACAACAAGGGCAAGATCACTTTCTCCAGGGCCACTCAGACAAAGCCCCTGTCACATGCACCAATGAAAGACAGAGTCGAGGGCAGGATTGCCTGGCAGAGCTGTGTGCCGCACTATCAGCTGTTCAACCCTGTTGAGTCTTGGCCCACCCCCTCAGCAGCTGCATGGGGTGACATCCAGACAGTGGCAAGCAGAGTGTTTTTCACTCTGGAGTGGTCAGCTGTCGAGCTGCAATCTTCTACAGGCAGTCAGACCAGCAAGAAGTCAGACCAGGCAGACTGCTGGATGCTCACGCAGGACCTGGCAGCGTTCCTTCATAAGCTGCTTGCTGGGCATGTGCTGGATGTCAAGCTTGACATGTCAAGGGTGTGTGCCAGTGGGCTGGCAGCAGTGCTGCAGATCTGGTTTTGTTACCACATGACTCTTCGGCATGTGAATGACCTGGCCTTGCTGTTGCTGAAGCGCGTTGCAACAGATGAAGGTCTCAGGAGCTGCCGTAATCCTTGCCCGCAGATATCCAAACGAGATTTTCAGACAGTGATCCTCATGGGCCAGCTGCTGATGAGTAAGCACCATGTTGAAGCATTGTAGCTGTATAAAGCACATTGTGTCTTATTGCAAACTACACATGGCCCCTCACTGACTGGTATACACTGGACATGTCTGTACGTATGCTGCAAAGAAACATGCAACAACAAAGAGATGTACACATGATTTGTCTCAAACTCAACACGCATATTCATTGCTCACTGCCCATCTGACTTGTTGCTGAGCATGACAAGTGTCATCTTTGAGTCATGCTGGCACTTGCTATAGTGTTATGGTTTGCTGGCACTGCAACGCAGGTACATCATTTCTCAACACGGCCCAAGCTGCTGCAGCTGCAGTTGCAGATGCCATGTATGCTATCTTGAGCTGCCCAAGGCACTGCAACAACTTTGTCCATAAAATTGGAGCATTAGACTGCATTGAGAGATCCATCCAGCAGCTGAATGGCAGCATGCCGGCGCAGCTGACTGTCGCTGCCTGTTGGGCACACATTGCAGCAGTGACGCTGACCAATGGCGGCGAAACAAGATCTGGCAAACCTCCCATCTACCACAAAAGCACACTTGACCTGGTCTTTGACCTCATGAACCAAGGGTTGCTGGTCAGTTCCTGTCTGCATTCTCATGTCACAACCAGGACTCTTAGCGGCACTGAGCAAGCTGCAAACACACAAGCTGCATTCTTGTTCATCCTTTGCCTCAGAGTGCTTGAGCATGCTGGACGAGACAAGACTTACTTGTAGTCATCATGTCAGCACGCATCTGTATGCCAACGCCTCATCCAGAGAATGCCCACAAACTTTGCTCATTTGCTCATGCCAAGACCAGTCATCAAGCGCAAAGCCAGCTGCTCATCTGCACTTGCGCTTCCTGCAACAACACCATCTTCAGCGTGTATCTGCTTGTGCCCCACAAGCAGGGTGCCAGCAGCAGGTGTGCTGTGTGTGCGTTGCAGGTTTCTCTGCCAGCATCCTCTGAGCACTGTTTGGCGCAGGCTCGGGTCATGGCCAAGATGGCCGTCTTGCTTAAGGCAGTGCCTGGCAAAGATGTCCGTGAGAAGGTGAGCTGCTCCTGTCTTTGCTGTTGTACCTGGCATGGCGTTGGGGGGTGTTTTTGGCCGTCGGATCTTTCTGGCCTCCGGGTTCAGACAATGAACATAAAACATTCTGCACATTGAGGTGGTGACGATCACTTACTCACACATATACCCTAATGTGATCAGACTTGTGGGCTGGCTAAAGCATGTAATTCTCTCTGGTTTGCCTCAGCACAGAGCAGGGGAACAAGTCCTTTCAAAGTGTTCTGCATGTGAGAGATGCAATGCGCCTTATATCACATGAGAAGCAGCATGCACAGGCGCCATGATGGCTCACATGTATGTCTGGGCAACAGCAGCAATGCTGCACTTGCCCATACAGCTGACGTGTGTCACATCCAAGAGTCGCACAAGACCACTAGGGTATTGTAATGGTGGCTGTGATTGATGCTCAACAGTAAGTCCTGCTTGTCTGTCATGCAGCACACAGCAGAGCTGTTGCCGCTGCTGCTGAGGCTTCTGCAGCAGTGGCGCACTGCTGCGCCTGAGCCGGGCCTGGCGACCTTCCTCATGGTGTCGGCAGTGGAGCTCATGCGCGCCCTGGAACCTGCCAACTTTACTCCTGCTCATGTGTCTGGTCAGGAAGCAGTCAAGGCATGCCACTATATATATCTTCTGCTCATGTGTCTGTCAGGAAGCAGTCAAGGCATGCCACTATAAACATATCTTCTGCTCATGTGTCTGGTCAGGAAGCAGTCAAGGCATGCCACTATATGTCTTCTGCTTCAAGTTAGGATCTTATTTCAACAGTCCATGCATCTTTTGATTCAGTACAAGTTCAAGGACATGGATGGCTGTTGCTTTATCACTGCTAGTACTCCTTGCATATGTTATCAGTGTGCTCCGGATAGTATCAGTATGCACTTGCATATGCTGCAGCACAGCCGCTGACTTGCATGCCTTCTGACACTGAAAGCAAGTCAATACCACATGCGTCTTTGTAACAGCTGGCAGGTCAGACCATACGGAATGACTCATGCCTGAGGCTGAACTGGATGATGAAACAAGACAGTAGCAATGGTCAGCCAGGGGACTTTGATATGCTTGCAGGGAGTGCAAATCCTGCTGACAGACCTGGTAGTCGACCTCACCACCCATCCGTGCGTAACAGCTGGCACTGATGCCTTTGTGGCTGGTCATTCCAAGGGCTTCCAATGCCTGAAGGACACGGTGGCAGCCTTACCATCAGCCCTGCTGAGCATGATGTGGGGGAGTCTGATGTTAGTCAAGGACAGGCAGTACTTAGTGCAGCAGGCCTTTACACCATGCATGCATGCCTTCGTTGAGGATGCACATTACTGGATGAAGCAGTCGCTAGACATTGACAGGACACTCAGACCCTTTTCGAACCCAGCAGCATATGTCATCCTGCTGGGTAGGAAGCAGGACCCATCAGTACTTGCTTGTGTCCACCAGTGCACATGCACCATGCTGTGTTGCTGCAAGTGATTGTCATCATGCATGTTGATCAATGCGTACTGCCTGATGCAGTGCTTGGTCTCTGCGATGTGTCACAGCAGCATAGGCCAAACAGAGGCCTGAGCAAACTGCAGTGGTTTCAGTCTTGCAAAGCATGGTGCTGACCTACACAGCTGTGGTGGCAGCTTGTACTTTTGCAAATGCCCTTGATGCCTCTGCATTCTCTGGTAGCTGTATGCATGACTGGAGTGCCAACCTGCATCTATGATTGTACAGGACACTCACTGGGCACCAACTGTGGTGTATACATTGACTAATTGCACCACTTGGCTATGCAGTGCTCAAGTTGCACTTTGGCTCAACTTCAGATCTTGCAGCCCCTTTCCTGAAGAAGGCAATACTGGCGTCACTGCAGTTCCTGTTTCTGCTGGTGACAAGGCTGATGTTCCTGTGCGACTTCGTCCCTGGTATGTCAAGCTTTGCAGCCTTTGCAAGCTTTGACCCTGCAGAGGTGGAGCACGTCATCGACCAGATTGGTGAGGGCTCAAACGCCACTAGCAACATGCCTTCTGTTGGATACTTCTGTGCAGAACTGCCACAATTTGCTTTTGGTATAATGTGGGCAGACCGAGCAGAAGCGCGTCATTATCATCAGTACACGCATTCTGGTAGGGCTGCCGGGCCCGCCAAGATAGGTACAGACAAATTCAAGTGCCTTCAAGCAGTTCTGGTTGTGTGCATCAAGGACAATGATGTATGAACTGAGGTTATAAGATGCAAGCACTGCATCTGTTCCAAGCAGTTGTTTGAGTCTTGCATGTGCTGTGATGTAGCATTCGAACTTGTGAGTCTAGGCAGCCAAAGTTTCTTGCACGCTTACTTACAATTGTCCATTGACATCACCACAAAACAAGTCGTACTTCTCATCAAACATCACCTCAGAACAAGTAAGACTTTCTACATCCTAAATGCTGTTCCTGAATTTTTTGCGGTATCCGTTTCTTGTAGTGAGAAGGCAGATGCTCACGCTTGCTTAAATCAACACTAGCAAATGCTGCAGGCTCTGTGGCGAATTCGCTACAGAAGATGAGGGGCCAGCAAGCAGCATGCACGGCCCTCTTTGCTGACTTGGGCCCAGATGAATGGTGTGCAGAGTTCCAGCTGGAGACAGCCCGCCTCACCTTCAAACAGTGCTTGAACAATTGCCTGCGGGTCATCTTGGACAAGACCACCTTCCCACCAGACCTAGCAAAGCAAGTCCGGTCTTGTTTTGTGGTTGGGCAATCAGGAATGCAGGTCAGATTTTGTTCTGATTGTACCCTTCTGCAATGTATCAGTGCCAAGTCCGTTATAGGGCTTCAGTCTTATCTAACGGGTTCCTGGAACGACGTGAACCCGGCACTAGAGATTAGCTGCATGCTGTGCGAGCTGAAGATGTTGCTGGCTGTGCTGATACAGTCCAACATAAAATGCTGATGCACATCCCATATACAACTGCTGGTATGTGGGCAATGCATGATGCACCGTCTTTTTTCATTAAGATACTGTGTGAGCTATCTGCGATGACTTGTCACACCGCAAGCATGTCTGAGCCTGCAAAGCCAATCTCAAACAAGAGGAGGCCTGTCGCCTGTCACCATGGATGAGAGTATTGCGGTGAATGATTCACAGGTCAGGCAGGGACCCAGCTTCCGACCAATGACTGCAGCAGCCCATGCAGCAGCTGATGCAGCAGCCGCTGAGCTGATGGCTCAAGAGGAACAGGCACAAACCCAGCAGAAAAGGGCAGCTGCCAAAGCAACTGCCAAGAAGGCCAAGAAGCAGCAGCAGAAAGCCAAGGCGCAGCAGCAGAAGTCTCTGCAGTCACCTGAGCCTCTACAGACATCAGCATCAGCAGCACATGATGCTGGCCTGGAACTTGGAGACACAGAAAGTGATTCAGACAGAGACATGTCACCCGACTCTGCAGAGAGACGCACCAAGTCAATGAAGGCAAAGCTATCAGCGCAGGGGCTTCTTCCTCCTCGCCAACAGCCTGGTACGGCATCCAGGCCAAAGCCTGCAGTGGTTGATGCTATTCGAGCCTCGTGGGGAGACCACAACGGCCGTGTTCAGTAGCCTTTCAGCCTGTAGGTGTCATTTAGGTGCTGTCTGCTTGCTGTATTGCACTGAGTCAAGTCTTATCCAGTCAGGTTATACTGACAATCCTATTGACAGCAGTACTGCCTGCTGCATGGCATGCTGGCATGTCATGTCTGGCCTGTCATGTCAAGGATGTTGAGCAAGAATGGCGCTTCAAAAGTGAAAATTTCCCGAAGTAGGTAACCTACCTTTTGACAACCCCAGTCTGCCAGGGTAACAGTTTCATTGTTTGACTCAGGTCAAACTGAGAGGACACGCTTGCTTCATCATGCTATCATTGAAGGTGAATCTTACATCTTCTGAAGGGCACTGGCACTGCCAGAAATTGCGACATCATGTGCATAGCTGCAACTTGCAAATTAAGTCCTTAAACTCCTGTCCCCAAGGACGCGCTGATCTGCAGAGCCTGATGAAATGCCTGGCTCATAAAGCGTAAACGTCAGATACAGCATGCACCATCAGGACCTCTGCCACTGATCACCTTGCTAGGCCAGCCATGAAACCTAAAGCAGTTGTCCTTAAACAACACCGCAGTTGCTTCAGCATTATCAGTATCCTTGCACGGGGCAAGATGACACATCTTGGTGAACTTGTCTACTACCACACAGATAGCTGTGTGCCCCTTCTCAGTTTTGGGCAGATGAGTGATTCTGTCCATAGAGACCACCAAGCTTCAGTGGGAATAGGCAAAGGCATCAGTTTTTTAGCAGGTTGCCTTTGCAAGTTCTTGTTGCGCTGACATACATCGCACCCTGCACATACTCCCTTATGTGCCTTCCCATGTCAGGCCACCAATAAATGCGCTTGACATTGTATATGGTCCTATGTATGCCTACATGACCAGCATAGTTTGAGTCATGCAGCTCCTGCAAGATGCCTGCCCTCACAGCAGCAATGTTCGGCACAACAAGTGCAGTGCCTTTGAAGTATGCACCGCTCTCCAAGCGCAGACCCTCCTTGGCAATGTTCGCCTCCTCAGCAAACCAAGGATCATTGGCATAGCCTGCCAATATGTCAGCAACAATGTCACTGTCAGTCATTAGACCCTCGTCCATCCCATCCTCAAGTGCACACAACATCATGTGAGCAACAACCAATGGATGTCTGCTGAGTGGATCAGCCACATTACTCCTGCCTGCCCTGTATTCCCAATGAGGGATGATAGCCAGCTGCAAGCTCGCCACTAGCCGTCGTGGGTGCTCCTGAATGCTCAAAAGCAAAGCGCAAGCAATGCAGCTGCGCGTTGCGCTAGAGGTGTGTCCGATCACCTACTGATCAGTCCAGAGCTCAGTGGTCCAGAGCTTGTCCCCATAAACCTTCTGTGCGTGTACTGCCTCAGGAGTTCGATGACGTTGACGATTGGGAGTCTGGGTACGCTGAGATGACGCTTGTAAACACAGTGCTTGCGGACTTCTGCCGATGTTATGGCTTATCTGTTGCTGGCACACAACTCAAGCACGGGCGTGAACATTTGCACCCCAGTCAAGTGCTACAGAGGGTAAGAATGTGCTGTCAAGACGTGTGGAAAGAGGTTGCCCATTGTTGTCAGTATGCCTCCACCTGCTGCCCTGCAGGTGCCCAGTGCAAGCACAGCACCTTCTGGACTGCGCTTGAGTGCAACGTTTAACATCACGGCTGCTTTTCATGTATGGTTGAGCCTTGGACGGAGATGTATAAAGGACCAATCAGCCTTAGGAAGAGACTGGTATCAGTCTGTACTGGCAGTAGCCAGGTCTGATCTAGCAAACTCAGCAGACATAGCCCAGATGCTAAGGCTGCATAGTTCACAGCAAATGGCACCCCCTTCATTGCAGTTTGAAGGGCGTTGTCCAGTCTGCAGATATAAAGGACACAACAGCAAGTATTCTTTGCTGGAACAAAACAGAGGAGAGTGCCTCTTTTTGTCTACAATTGAGTGCTTGAAAGCTGACATGACCGCGTACAGGCAATCGACCAGCACTTCTGCAGCATCTATTCTGACGGAAGGTGCCGTAACAAAGTCTGTGAGCGCCCCGCATCTGACGTTCACCCATGCCCTGCGGGCTTGTGTGATAACACTCAAGCTCATTTCACTAATGGGCAATGTCACAGACATGATGGATGTGAGCATGGCATTGTGGAAAGTATTGTTAATCATAGGCAGGCAGTTTTGCGAGGGGTCTGTTGTGGTGAATGAAGACACAGAGGAATGCCAGCTATCCCTGCAGCTGACTCAGCTGGTTGTGCCTATCATGCGCAAGAGCATTGCACTGGAGGACTCAGTCTTGCAGGCTGTAATCTGCTGCGAGCTGCTATTGGGCTGCATGCAACAGCCGGTTGTTTGTCAGGCTGTTGCATGTCAGCTTGCCGACACAGGCAAGTCATCACATGAAACATGTGTCGTACTGCCCCTGTGTCCTTAGATGTCATTGCCATGTGCAAAGCATATATCTTGTATTTACAGGCATTTATTGATTTTTTTAAGTCGTTTGAGATGCTTGTTCTTGACAGGAGCCTGCTTGTAGTGCAGGAGGACTGTCTACTCTGGCTGAAGGAGCAGCTCAAAGCAAGACACTAGCCATCTTTGCATGTCATGCAATCTTCAGCATGATGAATTGCCAGCTACCTGATGACAAACTTGCCGGCATTGAGGTCCAACTGGTAGCTGCAAAAGCTGTACACCATCTGTCTGGCCTCTTGTGTCTACATTTTGATGAAGGGCAGTTGTCAACACCTCAACAGACAGCCCTGCATGGCGCAACCTTCCTGTCCTGGGGTAAGTCATGGATTCTGTTGTGACAGACAGCTTGGTATGTTAGGCTCAAGAAGACTGTTGTGGTTGGACGACACACATTCTAGTGCTGCTCAAGCTTTGCAGGAACTGCTGGCTGCAATCAAAAATCTTGATGATTGATCACGCCAGCCATGACTCATTTGGCCTGGAATGATGTCAGCACATTGGTGTGACTGCAGCTGGCACAGCTAGAAGCATCAAAACCTCTGTAACACTTACATTTCTACAAATCAATTGTGTGGACTGCAGCAAAATCTGCGTATGAGCCCAAAGTCATCACAGCGGCGGTCCACAAGACCCAATTCGATCTCAACAACATAGACTTAATCATTTTTGTCATGGCCAAATTGGTGGACAGACAAGATAAGCAGCAAAGCAGCTTGCCTGCCAGCGGCAAGTCAAGGCAAGCACACCCCCATAGTAGATCTATCCAGACCAGACAGGACAGTGTAGCTGCAGCTGCAAGCCATATTTCTCAGATTAACGCGGTGAACGCTACAGCATCTGACCTGAGGCCAGGTGTAAGGGTATGCACTGATGCTCACTCACAGGCTTGCTGTACGCACAGCCTGAGGCTATTCAACCAAAGCAGCTACGTTGATTGTGTTCCTGCCTGTTTGAGTTGGATACATGACATACAATTGTTGTGCATGCCATATAGCTTGGTCAGTTGCCTGACACAAACTCTGTGTGTGCATGCATGCATGTCGACACATCATGAAGCATGATTCTCCAGCTGTAGGCAACACTGGAGCAATTTGCATCTGTGATGTATTTCGCCCAACAGGGACAGGCCAAGTCATGCCATGTGACAGTAACACCAGAGCATTCCATGCAGACTTCAATGCCGTGGTCTTCAGAGTGTTGCCTTGGGCTTTTCCGGGTCTTGGTGAAGCTGAGTGAGTTGAGTGCACATGTCCCAGAGGGGCACATCAGCTTGCAGGTATACATAGAGCAGTTACAGTGTCGACCTCGCACAAGGCTCCTCATATTTGTTGCATTTGGGTTTGACACACATGTTGTAATCAAGTGCAAGCCCTGCCCCACTTGACATGCCACAGTTCTTGTGATGGCAACACTGTCATGGCGGATTTGAACTTTACAGCTGTCATAGACACAGATATTGTCAGCTGATTTCACCAAGGCTACTCTGTTCAGCAGTCGCTTCATTCATGATGTAGTCGTGCCCAGAACATGTGTTCAATCAATCACGCAGCTTTGTCAAACACCAGCGCGGCAATATCATTATGGTGAATGCATATGGTCAGGGTAACGTGCTAGTTGCCTTCTTGGCAAGCTTGAGTAATCACTGTTTGCTGTCTGCAGATGCGTGCAGATTGCATGCACTTGGCACTTGCATTAATGCGCCAATGGCGCAGCATTGCGACTTCGGTTGATCTGTCAAGTCTGGTGTTGTTGGCTTCGTTCCTAGTCTTGGGTGAATTTGTTGGGGTAAAGCTCATCAAACCAAAAAGTCTATTCTGCAACAAATTCAAGGTAAACTTTCTCATGGACTACAAGCAAGCTTTGTGGGCAGTCTACCCATGTTCTGAGCGGTGTTTTTGCAGCTCGATCCTGGTTGTAGCTCTGTACAAAATTTGCGGCAAATGACTGTCAAATGCAGCAACAATGCACAATGTCAGCCCTAGCCCGTGGGCTTCAAACTGCATATCATGCATGTT
>JAABUP010001948.1_pt1 | contig 41827 bp, 66 predicted proteins | sample 5559201 | NCBI WGS metagenome assembly JAABUP01 (sample SAMN10711887, study PRJNA513373) | rock metagenome | isolation source: Antarctica rocks | place: Antarctica
GCTGGCTTGGAAGGTGTTCCAGCTGTACCGCCTGAGCCAAGCCTCTCAGGTTCAGCCCTTGGGCTATGGGGCCAGCATCCTGTTCAGCACGCTCAGTACAGACCAATTGCAACTGCCAGCCCGGCTTTCAGCCTACGTGACGGCCTTCAGAGCTCTTCGTCCTCACCGCCTTCAGTCAGTCCATGCCATGCTGCCACAAGACGTCTTAAACGAACCGCTGTTCTTCAACAGGCAGATTTCTCAGCCTGCCGCCGGCTCCGCTACCACCAACAGTGCCTGCCCAACAGTCACATTTTTGGGGTTCTTGGTTTCAAGCTCTCTCGGCCTCCGGCAGGCAGCTCATTCAACATGCTCAGACAGGCCAGCTTCACACCGTGAGCCCCCATCTGCAACTTCTGCAGAACCCCTCAGAGCCTGTCTCCAACCCCAGCCCATCAGCTGGTGGTCAGGCAAGCGGGCCAACGCTTACGGTTTGTTGTTGTTGTTGTTGTTGTTGTTGTGGGAGAGCTATTCATTACACATACATGGACATGCAACGAAAGAAACCACAAGTGTCAAACGGAAGGCCATCCACAGCCGAAGCTGCAAGCTACCCTCACTACTTGGGTAGAGGCAGACACAAAAGTCTGCAAAGAGGCGACATGTCAGGCAAAACATGCATTCAGGCCGCTGAAGAACCATTCCATATCACAACATTGTGATTACAGCATGTGCTTATTATAAGAGAGACTGTAAAAGCAAGCCTGTGCTACGCTTCAATATGCACTGGCTAAAACTCTGTAAGTGTTTGCTAACAGTATATTGGCAAACACTTAACGACGCTCACAAAATCAATAAGCACTGCAAACATGGCTGGAGGTGGCCAACGAAGATATGCTGTCTTTGCAATTGCACTTACCTTGTAAAATCCTCCACACGGTACAAGGTACATAACGGCAATATCCAGGAAAGTGTTACTGCGCAAATGGTCAATTGTATCACTTGACACAATCAGGTTTGACCTGGATACAGCAAAAGGCATATGCTTCCCTGTTGACATCCAGTAGTTGACACCTACCTGTGTATAGCATTGATGGATGGCAAGAACATTGACCTGTGCATCTGCTCGCCAACACAGTACAATGCATAGGATGACATAATAAACACGGTCATGACAATCTGGCGCGGTGCTCAGATCTGATTTGAGAACTCTGGCAACTAAATTTAATGCTGTAGATCATTACGCAGACGGTCTGTGAGCGCCCTAAGAATCATCCCCTAAGGGGTTATATATCATCTCACAACAATCCAATGACTAAACATTCATGGTGCCTTTGTGTGACTGCAATATTATAACTTCAGCTACAAACCTCGTCACTAGCCCAATACCAGCTTGCTTGTGACTACACAACTGTACGGCATGAACATACAACTTCTATTGTGCAAGCAGCAGCACCAAAATGCCAGTCAGGCTTGTGAATTTGTTGAGTTGCATACTCTCAAACCCAACCGGTGGTCAACTGTATATTACAGTGCTGTAGTCCTGCCGTTCCAATGTCGTTTCAATATAATCTGACTTACACCTGATGTGCTTCTTCTTCATGGAAGGCTGTTGATCGTATTGCTCTATCTAATGTGGTATGATAAAATGTGCGCATCTCTGGAACTACAGCTGACCAGTAAACAGGAAATGCAGGTCTTCCTTGGTCAAGCGAGACGTCTGTTGAAACCCACCAGAGTCATCCCCAAAGGCTGCTGACACAATTTTGCGTTTGCTTTCTTGCAAAGCAAGTATACGTTCCTCTACAGTGCCTGCACACCAAACAGCTGCTCTTTGTCGGTCATGCATTGTTGCAAGGCATGGGTAAGTAAAATGTGTTGATGACTGCACGCCTATTCAATCACAGAAGGGGCCACGAGGAGCTGACAAGTTTTTGCACTGTACCTTTGATTGTGATGCGTGTGACATGGACAGTGCGCGTCTGCCCTATCCTATGTGCTCTGTCAATGGCTTGCTCCTCGATGGTCGGATTCCACCACTGCAGTCAAGACAATCAAAGCCTTATGCCTATGTATGTGCAAAACAGCCTTCATTATCCTGCTGCTATTGTGCAAGAACAGCTTGATGCACAATGCCAGACAAACACCACAGCATCAAACAGCCCATGAGTGGAGCCTACAAAACTGTTCACATAGCAGCAGCTCTGAACCTGGATGAACACACTTTATGTGCATGACTGGGTTTCTGGAGGTTGCAGCCCTTTCAGAAATTTATGGCCGGCTCTGCAGATCAGAAATTACGGGCTGGTCATGTTTGTGTGCATTACAACGTTGTGACAGCTGTGACAGCAACAACCAGGGTTTGGTGTGAGGTGCAGGGCAGGCAGCCCTGCAGATGTGGGGACTGACAGGCAACATCATGTTCAGGTCAGAGCAGACAGACCGGATAAACAGCGTGCTCACCAGATCAAGTAGGACTACATGATTGGCAGCAACCAGGTTGAGCCCCAGAGCAGCAGCCTTCAGGCTAACTATGAGAATGTTGACACCGGACTTCTCCTGGAAGTCAATGATGGCCTGGTCCCGGTTGGCCATGCTCATGCTGCCATCCAGCCGCCGGAACACAAACCTGCATCAGTCACAGGCTGCAATGCATCTGAGCCAGTCATGTATCACCTGTTACTTGGCACCTGGGCAATGGATGTGATGACAGAGCAGATGGTTGCTTTTATGCATTATCTTGTGTTTTTTGCGCTGTTGTGGTCTTGTGGTCTTAGTGCTTGTTGCTTTAGTCTGTCACAATCACTGACACACGCACTCATTTAATACTTGGTGCGAAAATATGTCAGCACAGTACTCTTGACAGAGCATCAAAAGGTCAACGTCACTCTGTGCAAAATAGAAGACAGATGAAGACTTCTAAATTGCAGCACTACAAAGCTTGACTGATGGCACAGAATTGAATGACACACTTCTCCTTCTTGAGGGCCATCTCAATAAGGTCCAGCATGCTGGTCCATTGACTGAACACAATCACTTTCTCTTGGGTCGGGGAAGAGGCAAAGGCAGGGCTTGAGCCGCGGGGAGGAGCTCCAAGGATAGCGGCAAGCCGCATGTCAGATTTGCTGCGCCCACCTAGTGGGTTTGGGGCAGCCCCAGGGGGCTTCCCAGGAACAGGCGCTCGCCTGCATGTCAAATGCATTGCTTCCTTCCTTTGCAGACGTCGCACAGCCATCATGGGCAATCTTGTTGCATTCCCAAGAGTGTTCAATGATGCTTTGAAGCAGGTGTAGAACATAAATCAAGGTGCAGCTGCAAGCCAACGCAAGGCCAGCATGCACGCGGGTATGACGAGACCTCCAGCCAAATGCCTGATGAGAAGATCAACACAGATGGCGGCTGCCAAGTACAAGGTTTGTTTTGGCAGATCAGTGCAGCAGTTACAGGTTTTGCGTACCATCTGCACCAATTTCTGCATATAGGGGTCCCACCACAACTTGAAGAACATGAGCAAGTGCCTGTGTCCTTTGCACATGCACTGGGTCAGATGTCTAAGTGAGTCACATACGCAGTGAGAGCCATACTGATGTGCAATGACAGATCAGGGAGGTACCCAGTAGCTCCACGATGCTGCATGCCCCGCAGCAGTTCCAACAAGTGCTCCACCTTGGAAGAAGAATGCCATCCATTCTGGCCTGTGCCCCCAGCTTGCTGTGTACCCTCAGCTTGACCCCTGGCCTTCTTCAGGGCTGGCTTGGTGAAGACTTGGGCTGCTGAGAGGGGCTGGCTACAGGCTGGACACTGGAAGTTGGACTCACTCTCTTTGCTGCCGCCGAGAGAGCCCACCTGCATATCATCATGTAGACACCTGGCAGGCCTTGGGTTTATGACGGGTAAAGGATTGCAGTGATGAGGTCAAAGTGCAGAATGAGGGCTTTGCTTGTCTTTTATGTTGTTGCAAAACCAAAGATACTCTTTCTCAGGAAGCAAGCTATGATGACATCTGGAAGCCTATGTGTGCCCAGAGTGACTAGTCGGCTGAGCTGACAAGCTTTGAGCATAGGCTGGTCTCTGAAAATTGACAAAGCTTGTATAAAGTTTCATTGTATGGAGGAGCCATTTTCCAACAGCACACCCCCTTATGTGGGTATTTATAACTGTAGTGTCACACATCCATAATACTCATGCACATGCTCTTGCAGCCATGACTGCAAAAGCAGTACCAAACATGACCAGAGGTATGCTGAGCATGCTTGACAATACTCGGAACCCCATTGTCATTGCACTGCTCACATAAGCAAACAAAACTACACTGCATTATGACAGCTAGTGTGCAAGAGGTTTGCAAGACTGGGTGTACCTGCATTGTGATGCACTGCCGGCAGAAGACATGGCAGCATGCAGATACAACTGCCTCCTCTGAGATGTCTCCACACTGGGCGCACACACTGGGCTCCTGCTGCAGCATCTGCAACAGCTGCTCACACTGCTGTCCAGCCAGCTTCTTGGCGGCACTCAGCTGACTGGCGGTCACCTTGCCCCCAGGGCTACCCAGGGCCCCATTGGGGGCACAAGCCCCCGCCCCACCATACTGTGCTGCAGTGCCTCGCACTAGCCAGGGGTGGTTGCAAGCCTGCCGCAGGCGCAGCAGCAGCCACAGCATGTTGACGTAGCTGTTGCCGCCACCGCCCTCTTCCAGAGCCTATGGCCACCAGGAGTATGGCTAGAAAGCAGTCTTATGCAGTGCACCAGCAATCAAGATCACAACCATTACACCGTACTCCCTGACTATAGTGCCATGCAGACTGTGAACGCTTGTGAGCCTGTTGTAAGTGTAATTCACCGATCCTTGACACAGGAGTTTTGAAGTAATGTACAGCTGGACGCAACTTGGTATGCACATGCACAGCGGAACTTTTTCTGAGCACAGCATATAGGCTAGATATAGACCAACAGCAATATCTCAGCCAGTCATGCATTCACAAGTGCCGTCAATACCATGCACACCATATGTCTTTGCATGACCACAGGTGATTTCAGAGTCAGCTCGAGTGGTGAGGTGACTGACTGCAGCAGTTGTGACCAGCAGTCCACAGCAACAAGGAGCCATACCTTGAGCTTTTGCATGCTCTCCTGCTGGACTTGGTCGTAGAAGCGCTGCTCAGAGGCACTGAAGGCCTTGCACACCAGCTGCTGCTCTCTAGGAGGCAGCTTCACCACAGGCTCACCATCAATAGTGCTGGTCTTGGTGCGCCGCAGTAACACTGGCTGCATCACCACAACAACCTTTTTGCCCACTTGCATACAAAGGAGGCAGACTCTGACAATACATGGGCTTGCAAGTGAGAACCAACTGTGCAAAGCAAATCCAGCTGTGAATCTTGCGCTTCATTAGGTATGCACATCCCATTTGCTTGCATTTCATTGCGCTGATATAGCTCAGCTGGGTGTATGTAGCTGTTGTAGGTTCTAGGTGAGAGTCCCGCTGCTTATCAATTTTGACAATAATAATGATGATGACACCAACATAATGATGACAGCAACACAATGATGACAACAATTCTTTTTCAAGTGATGGACATGATTGACATGCCTTGAGGCAGACTTGCAGCAGCTGGGCTCCCTTGGCGGGGTTGTCCTGCAGGGGGTCCTTCAGCATGGACTTGAAGGCTGCCTTCTTGCAGTAGGGATTGTAGCGCAGGAAGCGGAAGCAGGAGTACAGGTCATCCACACTGTTTTGAATGGGAGTACCACTCAAGCACCACCTCCGCCCTGCCTGCACCACCAAAAGTCAGGGTGACCTGCTTGGCAGTTTGATAAGCATTAGCTTCGTATCTGTCACTTACCTAGCCTGACAGTGTGCAGTTCATATGTGCAGGCTCTGTCTGAAGATGATAAGAAGCTGCGGGCGGGCATCAACAAAAAGCGCATGACAGCAATGACACCTGTACATTGCTGACCGCAACAGTTGAACTGACGGTACCAACAATGCAGCATTGAGCTCACTGTGACATCAAATTTAGCTCCTGTCATTAAAGCTGCCTCTGAGCTGTCAACATTTGAATGCAGTAGTTTTGACAGACAGATGCATGGACTGACAGGCAGGTAGGCAGGTGCTAGGAGAGAAGGGCAGATGATGGGAGAGAAGGGCAGGTGCTGGGAGAGTAGGGCAGGTGATGGGAGAGAAGGGCAGGTGCTTGGAGAGAAGCGCAAGTGATGGGAGAGAAGGGCAGGTGATGAGAGAGTAGGGCAGGTGCTAGGAAAGCAGCGCAGACGCTAGGAGAGTAGGGCAGGTGTGCACCTGGAGGCAGTGGGCTGCATGCGCCACCAGGGTGCCAGCATTCTTGATGGCCTGGGATTCATCCAGCACCACCCGCCACCAGTGGATTTGGAACAAGGGCCCTGCCACCTTTTTCTTCCCTTTGCCACCTGCATTGCATTTTGCTCCCCAAAAGCTCTACATCGCTACATGCACAGAAGTGCAGAGGGTTGGGAGAGTCATGATCAAGTGACTGCTCTCTCAAACAGGATACTGTACAATTCATGCAGTGTTGGCGTGAAGATGAAGCAATTCAGATGATGACACCACAGAGCAGAAGAACAGACACAGCCCTCCACCTGGCTTGATGCCTGGTTGCCAAAAGTGTGACAAAGTCAGCATTACCTGTAACAGCAGCATCATCATCATTGCCAGAGTCCTCCAGCTCAATGGGCTGTCCAGGATTGGTGCCATGCTTGGCATCATTCCGGGGGCCAGCCTCCATACCCATGCTGGTGTAGGTAGTCAGCACACAGCTGTAACGTGCTAGCTGCTGGGGCTTCACCCCACGGCCCTTGCCATGGTACGTATAAACCGTCATACCTGCAACCATAACAGCAAATTTCTGAGACATTCTCATGTCGTTTGCAAAGCCATGCATCAGTGTGGACTCACATACTGAACAACATGGCGACAGCCTTCTGTGATCAACCTGCAGGCTGTATCAGGTGGCAATGCACACTGTCCTGCGCTGTTCAAGTCAACAGCACATCAAGAGCAAGCAATACGTTTGGAGCACTTGACTTGCACAAGCTTGAGAGCAAAAGGATGTGATCAGTGTTGCATGACAGTGCAGTCTTGCCTGCTGGTGGGGCCACTTTAGCTTCTAGCTCTCGTGCCCACTGGCTCAAGACTGCAGTAGGGCACACTATGAGTGTCCCGCCTTCAGGCAAGCCTGCTGTGTTTCCTGTGTCCTGTGATTGACCTGGAGGAGAATGCAGCCCTGAGTGCTTGTGTCTGTCTGATGCAGCCTGCTTTGCACTGCCAGTTGGTACACCATTTGCAGGTACATGGCTGACGCTGTTTGCCGCAGCTTGAAAGTTGTTGACAGCATGCTGACTGCCTCTTGTGGATGTTTGTTGTTGACTGTCTATTGTTGCTGATGCTGCTTGTGCTGATGTGTGCGGTGCATCTGCACAAGGGATAGCATCAGGCATGCTTGCAGATCCTTGTGGATTACGAGTCAAGGAGCCACCATTGGCTATAGCTGAAGCTGATACAGCTTGAGATGTTGAGCAGGCAGCGCCGCTTTCAGCATTTGCAGCGCTTGCATCTTGATGAGCATTGACAGGAGCAGCAGCATTGGCAGTAGCATCAGCGTCAGCATCCTCTTCATCACTGTCCAGATCCTCAAAGCCCTCATCAGCCACGTCGTCCCCAGACTGGTTTGTGACAATCAGGGCAATTGTGCTGACAGTTTTACCCAAACCCTGATCGTCAGCCAGGATGCCTCCTCTAGGGTTTGCAGCAGTGCGTTCTCTGTGGAGCATCCATGCTAAGGCTAGCCTCTGATGTCGCATCAGCGGGATGGCCATCCTGCCAGCAGGGACATTCAGTTCCTTGCCTCCACTCATTTGCAGCCCTTCCAATGCTGCCCTAAGCGCTGCCTACAAAACCGACAGAGTCATGATGATGAACATGTATGAGGTGGCAGGCATACAAAGGGCAGAGAACCAATACTTCTACAAACAGGAGATGACAAGCGCTGTGTACAAAGAAAGCACAATGTAGCTATACGTTTTGCCTGGATGCTCCTTCAGAGGCTGTTTATACCTTCGTGTCATGCTCAGATGGGCCGGCCTTGTTGGCTGCTGTTGCTGGCACATTGCGCAGTCCAACTGTTTTGGTCTGGCTTGATGTTGATGAGCCATTGGTCACCCTGGCAAGAGATTCCGGCATACGGCGTTGCGCATAAAAAGCTTGACTGGCTGGCTGATCAGGGACTGGCAGAGCATGCTCTGGCAGCAGTGGTGCAGTGGAAGTACTATGAGGTGCAGTGGCAGTCTCAGAAGCTGCCAAGGCAGACTTTGCCTGTGAACGGCCAGCTGGAAGGTCTTGAGCTGGAAATGCAACAGCTTGGCCCTGTCCTGGCAAAGTTGCAGTGATCCTGACAGCTGGGTGGCGAACTGCTGGTGGAGGAGCAGCACGCACATTGCTGCGAGCTGCAGGAGCCTGTTGTCTGCTTTGTTTAGTTTTAGCTGACTGCTGCTGAAAGCTGTCTGGAAGCTTGCGCTTTGCTCCAGTTTGCATTGCAGCGGCAGCTTTAGGGCCAAGGCGGGGCTGAGAGAGCGCGAACTGAATACCATCAACGCGAGCACTATCAGCACCATCGGCATCTCGTGAAACAATCAGTGGGTCGTCATGCGTGCCGTCGGTCAAGTCAACCACATCCATGTATGCGGTCCTGCAGGCGGCACCGCAAAGGACAGGCTGCGTGAGATCAAGCAAATGGGCTGCGCATTGCTCGCCTGACAACACATGTAACAGGAAGGGTATCGCCTGCGCGGATCAAGTCTGGCGAAAGGTAATCGCGTTCGAACCTGCTTTGGTCAACCTAACCAGGTGCAAACGAAGAAGATGTGCGGACACGATAGCTTCAGAGGCCTTGCAGATGGTGTTGGACCGCTCCAAGGAAACTATGCGCAGAGCTGTATCAAAAGCGCAAATTTGAATTTGTAAGCAAAAGCAGCTAGAAATGTACAATACACATAAGCAGGTCTAGCAAACGCTTTTGCTTACAACTCTGCATGTGGTGACACGCGACCCCAACATGCAAGACCTTGATATGAAAGCAAGAGCAGAGTTGTTCAAATGCACAGCAGGCAATATAGTTTGCCAGGATGAGAAAGGTTGAGCTAAAAATGCAGAGCAGAATGCAACTTTGACACAGACGGTGAGCCCAAATGGCACACGTCTACTTAAAGCTGCCATCCGAGTACAGAGAATCCTACAGACACTCACATCTGACAGACGCAGATGTGTATGGCTGGGGAAGGTCTGTACGCTCTATTGCCTACTGACACCCAGTTTCCTCAGCAACAACTTAAGACTCAGACTGGAAGTCAGCCTGAGCGCATCGCCTACATCACACCCGGGGCAGCAAAGCCACATCTGCAAGATACTTGAACCCAAGAAGCAGGCAATATCATATTCTGAAAGTGTAGACGAGATGGACAGAATGCAGTAAAAGCCTAAATACGAACGAGTTGAGCTCAGCATAGATAACTAGCCAGCACGCATTTTGGTCTTGAAAGCACATGGACTTCAATCTAGCGGCACAGGTCACATAAACAGGCAAACGCCAGCAAGTGAAACCTATGCACAGGACTGTCATACTGATGGCCCACACTACTTTCATTCTATTCACAGGCAGCTCATGCTGGCAAATCACCATAAAAGCCACATTGGCAGATGCTAAAGCCACACAGAACTTCCCTACAACTGTTTGCCTCACATGCCAGAGCATAGGTGGTGACGCCCATTGCATGACAGGTGAGGCAAAATCATTAGTGCTAATTATCAATGCGCATTCATCGTCACCATCTCTTTGAAAATGCCAATTTTGACCACAGACTGGAGTGTGGTGCTAATGCTGAGGAGCAATCATGAAGTGTGGGCGCACATAGCACTGATTGCTGCCCTGCTTCTCATGCTGCATCTGCTGCTCATGATGCCAAACTAATATCCCATGCCTGAGTTGAGCAAGGGCCTACCAGCACCAAGAGGGATACTGTTGGGGCTCACATTGTATACTGAATGGTATGGGTGGTTGCCACCATTGCCAACCTGACCCAGGCCCACTGACATGTTGTTCAAGTTTCCGGCAAGCCCGCCATTGCCTGAGCCCAGGTTTAAAGCTCCAGAGTTTACAAAGACTTGGGAGCTGTTTCCGTAGTCTTGAGAGCTGTTGACGTAGCCAGTGACGGCCCTGCTCCCGCCAAAACCTGTACCTGGGTTGAAGACAGGTCCTGGGGCGGCGTTGAATGAGCGCTCAGTCACATTGAGCCCCTGCACAGACAGCAATAGATCTTCTTGATTGCAAAGCTAAGTAAGCCCAACTGGCTAATCTGGGGATGCTATGTATAGGACAGATGCAGACCTCATGTACTGCTTCTTGTCCCAAAATGCACAGGCAATGGGACCACACAGTGTATTCTGCATGATACCACTAAACACAACAAAAGATGGGAGCATGACACCCAGAGAGTTGTGGCAAGGACAGACATGACCACAAGGTAGCAACGACTAACCTGCTGGAAAGGTGCAGACATGCCGCGAGTATCACCAACATGGCCAAGGGGCCCAGAAACACCAAAGCCACTGTTCATGGCACCTCCCAAGTTCAACCCAAAGCTGTGATGCTGCTGCTGCTGTTGCTGCTGTGGCAGATTGAATGCATGAGGAGCAGGGTTGATGGTGTTAAAGTTGCCATTCACCGTGCCGTACCCTCCCTCCGGAGTGGAAAAGCTGTCCACGCTGTAGTTGTAAGGGGCTTCATTGTATGAGAGGATCAGCTGGCCTTCACCGTAATCTGCTGTGTTGCGCTGAGACATGTATCTACCACTGCTGGGGCGAGAGCGACCCCTGCCATGGCCGTAATCAGCCTGCCTGCCCACAGAGCGCATAGTGGGCTGCACGGTCTTGGTCTGCTTGGCCTTTCCAGGCATGAGGAAGTCACTTTCAGGCACATTCACCAGCAGCATCTCCAACACAGCAGCAGCTGACACCTGCTTTGCATCCTTCTTTCCACGACCCTGCATGCAATCTGCATGTAAACACAGAGGGCAACAAAAAGGTGTGTGCCTTCACAGTGCACAAGAGCCCTGCCACAACTTGGGTGTGACTTTGGAACCTTGCACATTGACTGATGATTGAAGAGTGCATATAGGCTTCCTCGTGTCAGGACAGGAGATGGCTTCTGAGAAAGGTGTGCTGCGCATGCCAGTCGTCCACAAGTCGTACCTATGGGTGACAATATTGGGCACTGCTGAGCCAGACAACAGAAGCTGAGAGCATGGCAGAGCAGGTGATGCAATGCATAGTTCAGAGCTATAAGGCTTACCCTTCCAGAACCAGTTGCATACAGTACAGATCCTCCGACAGATGTCAGCTTGGCTTCAACATTGAAGGGCCCCAGGGTGCCCTCCGAAGTCTCGTTGTATGCCAACTGCATCACAAACAAAATTGTATGAGCTGCACCTTATAATCAACTATCAGATCCACGCCAAGCAACATGCAAATACTCAAACACCATAGCCAGCACCACAGACATGACATATGGATCAAGAAGCAAGTTGCTGCTTCTGACACCCTGCAGCACGCATGTAGCAGCTCAAGTCCTTGCACAAAGAAGTCCAGCTGAGTACTTGCTTACCTCCAGTCCTAGACGAGTGGCATACTCATGCAGGATGGCCAAGGGGGTCTTGTTGTGCGTGCTTGGATTGGCCCTGAAAGTCTCGACAAGGTGCTTGCAGCGTGGGAAAGCATCAAGGAAGGACTCTGGGTCAGGAATAGGCTCAGGAGGCTCCATCGTTGGTGGCGGTGAGCTCTCCACTGACAAGGTCTCCTCCACAGGCACCACCTTGCGAGACGGCAATGTCAGAACAGCTTTCAGAGCTGCCGCAGTTGCTGCTTTCCTGTCTGTATGAGAGCGCAACAAGCGCAGCAGCTTGTTCACGCTTGCATCTGGATCTGAGTCTTCCTGGACATCAGCAATCTGGTCTTCGACCAGTTGGTCAACACTACGACCACGGGATATGTGCACGCCTACTGGCTTACCGCAGACCTGCAGAAAGCAAGAAGCTTGCTGGCAGCCAATTTTAAGCAGCAAGTGCCTTGCAGCCAAGGACGACTGAACAGAAGCTGCGATGACGCGACATGTTCTGTGCGTAAAACAGACCTGCTCAGCAAAGCACGTAACGGACTAAAATCATGATAAAGAGTTAGGGATACCTCTCGAACCTCAGAGCAGGCCTTTTCAGCTGTAGCTTGGTCGGTGTAGCGAACAAAGCCGAAGCCTTTACATTCTCCAGTGCGCTTGCGACGATTCAGACGCAAACCTGTCACTTGGCCAACCGCAGAAAAAGCTTGCTGCACCTCCTCTTCCTTAGTGTCAGGTGGAAGGCCACCTACAAAAACCTCGACTGCGGTGCCCTCCAGCCCCCTGTCGTCATCGTTAGAAGAGGTAGGGCTCCTGCCGCGCACAACAGCAAACTGTCAGAGTTGTCAGTGAAGGACAAAGCTGCAAAATTGCTGCCAGGCAGGAAATGCAGAAGGCATTCTCACCTTGGTGAGTCAGGCTGTGCAACAACCTGCTCCTTTGTCTTTGTGAGCAGCTTCTGGTCGCATTGCTGCTTTTGCTCCTCGGCCTGCAAATTCGGTGCCGCTAGGGCCGTCATGTTCGCAGGCCCGCAAGAGATCACAGCAAGGTTCCTTCCTGCCTGCACGAGATCCAAGCCGCTGCTCTTGACTAAGCATTCTGTACCAGCACTACCTGGTAATTACGAGTGACGCTGCGTAATACATAGCTCTGCAAAACTTGCGCCCTGACTTCGATGCAGCTTTAGCAATCTGATTTTCATGGGATGCATTTCACAACAGCATCTAGACTGAAGCGGGCCTTGTTGTGAGATCCGCCCCCGTCTCAAGCGACAGCTAAAGACACACTTGATCTGCCTGATCTAGATCTGCTGCAGCAAGTTTCCACTGACCTGTCGGTCCGGCTTCAAGGCTGCATACCATGACAAGAATCACTGAAGATCTTGTCCGCAAGGTACTGCACTGTCACGCCCGCCTTGCCGTACTATCAGTCACGGCTACTGAGCAACTGTTTTACGCAGCGAGCTGAACACAACGACGGCATTCTCGCTACCCTGGAGGAAGTGTCCCTTCATCAGCTCAGCATTGAAAAGATTGAGCTCCTTGGACACATGTGCAAGCATCTGCGAATCCTGTACCTTCAAAGCAATCTTATCGCTAGACTGGAAAACCTGCACAAGCTCAAGGTATTTGACAAGCTTCCTGTTCAAACTTCAGTCTCCTAGTCACACTGTTGCCATACAAACGTAGGAACTGGATTATTTGAACATGGCGGTGAACAACCTGACCAAGATACAAAACCTGCAGCGCTGTGAGTCCTTGCAGAAGCTTGACCTCACAGTGAACTTCCTTGACAAGACAGGACTGCTGTCAGTACAAAGCCTCCAGCATAATGATCACCTTGCAGAGCTGTACCTGCTTGGCAATCCCTGTGCTGAATGGCATGGATATCGCCCGTTCATTGTGGGCACTCTTCCCCAGCTCAAAAAGTTGGTAAGAATCCTCTCTGCAAACAAATTTGTCTTTAAATGGAGAGATTTTGCGTCATGTTGAAGTTTCAGTGGTGCACTCACTTGAGCGGTGAGGGTGCTGTAGAATTATCACATTGCTGGCGTAAGCCTGACTTGCCATGACTGATCTGGGATTTTGCAGGATGGCCAGCAAATCCCACCCTCAGAAGGCATTGCTGCACGGCAGATGCTGCCAGGTCTGCTGCAGCAGTTGCGGCAGGAGCTGCTGGCAGAAGGGATTGACCCTGACAAGGCTGCTCAGGTGATTGATAGCCTGCAGTGCTGTTTGGCAGATTAGTATTTGGCTGATCTGTGTAAAATCGTCTCACAAGTCATTTTGGTCCCTAAGGCTGACATTGAGCAATTGTCTGCATTGTGTGAAAGACAGCACCTATGATCTGCATGCTGGTCACCTCAAACAGCCAGATCAAACTAGGCTTTGTCCAAAGAATTTTCATCACATGTTTATGACATTCAGCCTGTGCTGGCCAGCTGTCAATATGTCTTGCAGCTGATGTTGAATGATAGTTCTGCATGGTGTCTGTTGATCAGGTTGTGTCTGTTGTAACACAGGATAAAGGCTGATGATGCAGGTGGAGGATGACAGCTTGACCTCTGATGACATTGCTGAGACTGGATATCGAGACGAGTCAGGAGAGATGAGGCGTCCCTGGTGCCCAGCAACAAGGATTCTGGAACATCGTGAGTCGCAAGCTCAGGAAGCGGAGGCTGAGAGCAGGCGCAAGGCTCAGCAGCGGAGCTACTGTAATCCTGACGATATTAAGACACAGCTTAGAGAGGACTTCCCGGCCATACAGGTAAGTCTCATATCCATGAACAGTGACAGTACATCAACATTAGCTGCTTTGGAATCAAACAGAGGGAAGATGAACAGTGCAAGGTGTAAACTGCCATCCCCATTCATAGCATGCGTGAGTGCTGTGCCGTAAAGTGGCACACATGCTGTGCATGTTGCTGGTATCTTGAACAATGACGCTAAAACAGCTGTCATTGTGTCTGACATTGTTCAGGAAGGTGAAGACATACGGCAAAAGAATGAGGGCAAATGGGAGTTTACACTGCAAGACAGTGCAAATGGTGCGGCTGTTGAGCTGGATGTGGAGATTGGCAGATACATGGACACCAGCCTGGTGAAGGCAGATGTTCAGCCTTTATTTGTGCGGCTCCTCATCAAGGTACAGCAAAATGGTTCATCTGACCTGTGCCATTCTTAAGCTGTCTAGATCAAAAGTTACATACTCGTCTGAGCAGGTAACACCTCCAGCTTTATGTGGAAACACTGCACCTTGCCATGCGTCAGCACTGCAATGTGTCAACCACTTTTCAAGTGATATTGCATATGCCCAATGTGCCACTTTGCCAATTCTGGACTTAAAAGCAAATTGTTAGCTGTCTGAGGGCAGAAATGCGACAGCAAGAGGGTGTTGTTTCCTGCAGGGACGGCTGCTGCAGCTGCGCCTGCCGTGTGAGGTGCGGCCTGACAGCAGTAGAGCTGAGCGCAGTGCTGCTACTGGCCACCTGCTGCTCACAATGCCCAAGGAGGATGTGTCCGGTGCTGCATCCAACCCTGCATACATCAGGTCACACTGTCTCCGTTCATCATGACACATGTGCGTTTCAAGGCTGTACGGTTGGCAGTGCATGTCAGGTAGTGCTTGGGCAGGGTAGTCGATGGCAGAGTGCCAGATGCAGCATTCTGCTCGAGTTCACATGCTGCATGGTGGCTGACAGTCTTCCATAGTGTCAAAGCTCAAATCACCGTCAGCATGAAGGTGCGTGTGACTAGTGTCAACACATTCGGAGCGCATGTAGGCAACCATTGTTGGTCTTGTGTAGGCCCAGTGCAAGCTTACCAGCACATAATAGACCATCAGTGCTGCCCACAAAGATCCAGCCAATCAGCAGAATGTCCAACGCGGGCTCAGGCAACACAAGCGTAGCTCAGGAGACACCACAGAAGGCTGTGACCATGTGTGTGGATGTTGATGACGCCAATGAAGACTTCCTGCCTGAGCTGTAACAAAAACTGTTCCGCCTGCAAATCACCAGCTCAGTTGGACAGAGCTATATATGCGTAGCTAAATTGCATCTAGGCCTCAGGTATAGCTACCGCCAGCCAGACTCTTCTCCAGATGTCTGCTCTTTGACGATTCCGTCTCAAAATATTGAGGCATGTACACATATATATACGGATTTATATATACTGCAGAACAGTGCAATCCTCTATCCTAGCTGCAAGTGTGCCGTACATCAACCAGCGCATGCGCCACGTTTTTCATGCGCATTAACCACCAAGGCAAGCTGTGCAATGTGTCACAGTGTCTTCCGTGAGCCATTATCATGTGAAAGGTCTGATGACATTGGGGATTTGATTTGCCAAGGGGACAGCTGCCTGGTCAAACATGTGCGACTGAGATCTCACCAGAACGACGCATCCGGTTTCTCCATTTACAGTAGTTTGTGACCATTCGCTTGTTTCGCAGCTTGATCAAGGTGCACACAGTGGAATGAGGGTATCCCAGAAAGCTTCTCCTTTTGGATCAAAGAATGGCGAAAAAGGTTGCTCCGCTTCTGCAAAGAAGCGTCAGTGTGGCTGTGGTCTTTCTGGGTCGCATCGCAGAAGATCCGATAAGCCAGCTCTGGCGGGTGTTACCAAATCAGACATTCGGAGGCTCGCCAGGAAAGCAGGTATGTTCAAGACTGCCCAGCAGCCTGCAATAGTGTCTTCACTGTTCTCTGAGAACACGTGGTACAGCATGTGGTCAACAGTCTTTGTCATGTAGGGGTGAAAAGGATTGGACTGGACACATATGCAGAAGCAAGAACAGCCTTGACAAGTTTCCTGAGAACTGTCCTTAAGGATGTGGGGGTGATCACGGAGGGAGCTCGGCGCATGACAGTGACTGTGCCTGATGTGTTGCTGGCCCTGAAGCGCAATGGCAGGTGATGATCACACAGCTTTCAGGAATGTCAGCATGTGATGGGTGCTGCAGACAGCAAACTCTGCAGTCTACCGGTGCTTTGCTCACTCCCTAGCATAACTTGCAGAACCTTGTATGGCTTTGGAGAAATTAACTCCCTGGAGCAGTACACCACGTGCATCAAGAAACCTGTCAAGCAGGATGCTCTGCAGGTGAGCACTTGCTGCTGCCTTATCATGCCTGAATGTCACACTGACACTGTGAATACATAAGCGGCCACAGGTTCTCTTCAGTTGATGTTTGATTTTGATCAGCCACAGATTGCACAACTTTTGCAATGTTGCATGTTGTGTCTGCGCTGCCTGAACGGCACATATTATGATCAAGAAGCACTGGCATTGCAGCATCTTGTGCAGGACATGAGCAGGGCAGCGCTCTGCATCATCATGGCCTGAAAAGTCCCTATGTGTTTGCAGAGGGCTGCGGCTTTGGTGCAGAGGCGCCAACAGGTTCGCAACAGCCAGCAGTCCACCCAGCATTGGTCCCACACCAGGCATGCCCCCTCCCCAGCAGGCCCCGGTGACATCCACCCAGCCAGTAGGGGCATGCTGCAGCCAGAGTCAGCAGCTGAGACTGCCAGATCAGGTGTGGACTCTGCAGGTGTCACTCGCCAGAACTATGTTGCTGGAAACAAGGATGCAGTCTTACGGGTCTTCAGCATGCAATGATTGCAACAGTAGTGTACGGAGAAAAGAACCATACAAGTCCTCAGTGCGCCTGAATCTGGCAAAGGTAAGGCTGCATTCCAGATGGTTGCATGATTGCAGCAATTTCAGCAGGTTTGTGACAATGACTTTCCTGCAGATATGGCACTCAGAGCTTGGAATGCGGCAAATGCAGGAATGGCAGCCTCAGCTGCACTTAGAATGGCAGAGGGCACCACTGCAGGGGCAGCTTCACAGCAAGGTGGTGCTGAGCAGTCTGAAGGGCGAGTGCCCAGCAGCGTGGACCTGGTACCTGCAACTCCTGAGGAGCAGCCTGAAACGCCCTCCCAGCCAGCTCAAGTGCCCATGAGTGAGGAGATGAGAGACCACATTCAGGTCAGCTCTTCAGAAGGCAATACCAGTATGTGACAACAAACCTTGACATGTCATGTCCTTACAACTTAACCCCCAACCCGTCCCCCCACAGCCTCATTTCTTGCCATCCCATGACGACTGAACCCCACGTGCATACTTGGGGTGCCACCTTTTCAATATTAATGTATAGGCCTACCAGCTGCCATTTGTGGCTTGGCAGGAAGGTAGCCCTTTGCTTGTACACTAACACATTGAAGGAAGTTGAGATGTAGTGTGTGAGCGGCACAGGGCAGTGTTGGGGAGTATGTGGCCAAGGTGTACCAGTATGACCCCCCTGGCAGTGTCTACAAGGTGAACACAGTCTTTGTTGCTTTCAGGGCAGCCTGCACTGTCACTCAGTCTGCATGCTGCTGTGCATCAATTCACAAGCCCACATGCATTGTGCTGGTTGCAAAGCTGCACAACTCAGGGCATGTTGTTTGTCATCTCTTGCAACCATGCACAGGCAAATTGTATTGAATGATGTGAGCAGCCATGGCATTACTCGTGATCAAAAGGGCAGCGCAATATGACAAACAGTCACTGATTTGCAGGTGAGGGACCTGCACTCATGGGTTGCCAGCCAGTATTTCCAGCGCAAGGGTCTTGACTCCTGCAGCCCTGAGCAATTGCAGACAGTGTTGTACGCTCTGGATGAGGAAGGTCAGGTCATGATCAGCAACGACGACCATGACCTGCAGATCCGCTTTGTAATGTGATCAAGCCAATGGTGCCTTGCAAAGCAAATCTGCTATAAGGTGTATGCACACCGTCGCACACCTAAACCCTAAACCCGTCATAGCATAGCACTTTACAGATGATGCTGTTTCCTTATCTAAGACATCTTGGTATCTCTGCACAATGGTCTCTGCTTTTCAACCTAAATGCTGTTGCATTTTGCAAGCTGTGCCTAAAGATGCCAAGCTCTATATGTTCAAATTCATTACAGTATGCAACAGCAGCCAGGTGAGCTTCAAGCCAACAAAATACATGGTGCCGCTGTGCATGGGTCTATTCAGTCTTGACTTGCAAAATTGCCCACGTGACTGCGCCTCTTCTTATTGCTTTACCCATTGCCAACCTTTTGACATGCAGCAGTATGTAGTTGCTAAATGCAACATGGCACCAGATCAATGTTTTAGATGTTGTTGCGCTTGGCTTTTACTGGGTCCTCAACACGGTCATCTGTGACTTCCTGAATGAACCCATTCATGCGGTCCTAGTCATCTTGTGAGATGTCACTGTCATGTGCTAGCCTCCCGATCTTAGACAAATTCTGCATGACTTGTCTGCGCACATTTCTGACTGCAACTTTGCCTTCCTCAGACATCTTGTGGAGTTGCCTCTCATCACTCTCATGTTCATCCTGCAACAGACCTGCATATGGATGCAGACAAGCTTACGTGCTGCAATGTCAAAAGTTTTTTGTGACCCTCTGCTCTTGCTGTCATTGGCAATCCCAAGCAAGAGAAGCTGGCGTACATGTCATCAGATATCTGCATACACAAAATCTCATTGTCCACCCTACTGCTGTGTTGGCTGCGTAAGTGTCAAAGCTCTGACTCAACTTGGTCACACGCCCTGTATGTATGCTTATTGACACACTTTGGATCAAAACCCTCAGGAGACACGTGATTAGTCAGTGGTCAGATAGGCAGCTGTATGTACTTAATAATTTTGCACCTTTGACTGTCAGGTTGGAGAGTGCTTTCCTATGTTTGCAACAACTTTGTCCAGTGTTCCTGTGAGCCTTGCTCAAGCTTCTCCAGAATTTTGTCATAGTGATCATTTGCTGCAGGCTCATCTGCAGCTGCGTTAGCAGCTTCCTGTGTAACCTTCAGTTGCTTGCCACAAGATTCTTACCTCTAGGAGAGTACTAGAGAGGGAAAAGACAGACAAAACCAGACAAAACAGGCCTGATCCATCTTAGGTTTAGGATTCTTCCTTCCCCTTTGGGCTATGGCCTATGGTCATAGCTCCGGGCTGCCGCCTTAGGAGGCTCCCGTTATGCAAGGCTGAGCACAACCTATTTGGGCAGTAGATGCAGAGGTACCTCGTCCTAGTCTATACGACATACCTTGTGTTTGCTGACGGCCATAAGTGTATGCATCCTTCCATGAATGTTGCAGGGGTGGACACCTGTGCATCACATGGCTGGTGCTCAGAACAAAAACGCCCCGACAAGCACTAGCAAGTCACTATGCTTGAAGGTTCTGGCCAACTTGCTTCAGGCTAAGGTTGATATCAATGCTACAGATAACAAGGTACTCATGAGCACACTTCTGTGTCCATCCAGAATGTATGTAGCTCGCAGGCATGCACGCACACGCAGTCACAAAGCTCTGGCATGTGGGATGCTCACTGCCATGTGCTGAGGTCTGATCCAGCAAGGTATGTGCTTGGCGCATTGTGACGTAGTGCTGGGTCTAGTTTGCTCAACTGCTCTTGCTCTGTATATGCATCTTTGATGGCAACCTTGAACACTGATATTAGTGTGTAAACATGCCATACCATTCACAGCTGTCATGCATTTGTGCCATCACAACTAGCTATGCTTGTTGTGTCATTTGGTTGGGCTGCTTCAACTCTGAGCCACAGACAGCATACTTGTGGAGAGCTTGAGCTGAAGCACAGCAGGCAGTAGCAGTTTGCCTCATTTGTGTCCACAAATGTGCAAGCGCAGCATGACTGTAAATGCGTTTAGCAAACTGTGAGCTGAAGCAAGGATTAAGATGAAGCAGACGGTGCCGGTATGAAGACATCACCCAGTGCAGCTTTGTGGCGCAGGGCTGGACTCCGTTACACCATGCAGCACTCCGAGGCCACGACACCATGGTGCATGTCTTGCTTTTGTCTGGAGCAAAGCCATCTGCAGAATCTGCCCGAGGTGAGCTTTGACAGATACCGTGATGTGGCAATGACTCAGGACTGCAAGACAACAAATGACATGCTTTACTTATGGCCTTGTGGCAGATCCAGCATCAGCACGCGCTCAGGGCTGTCAAGGGGCTGTACCAGTGGAGATTGCAAACCATACTGTGCAGCTTTATGTACCAAATGCTTTCAAACGCAATGCCCGGTGCTCAAAGAATATATGGCTTGCAGGGTGTAACTCCTCTGCACATTGCTGCAACAATGGGCCATGAGACAATTGCAATCCTGCTGATCAGGGCCCTGGTGTCCTTTCCTATCACCAGTGCCTGCAAAGCAAGTGCAGTCTGGCGTTGTCTGCCTGAATGTATGTCTGTCTGTCCACACTGGTGCTTTGTCTGTCTGCCTGCCTGCCTGCCTGCCTCTTGTTGGCGCTGCCAGCTATGTTTCCTGCTGGCACCTTGCTGGCAGTCACAGAGCAGCTTGCAAGGCTCACTAGCTCCTTCTGCCTTCAACTTGACATCATGCTTTACTAATGTCCAGCAGCGTGTAGTCAAGCGCATGTCAAGCAAGAATCATCTGCAGCACATCCAAACTTGACAATGTAGCTGGCACAACAAACGCCTGTGGAAAGACTTCTATTCAATTCAGGGCTGGACTCCTATGCATTGTGCAGCAGACAACTGCCACCCTGGCATTCTGCGTTTGCTGCTCAACAGCTGCAGCCAGGTTGATGCCAATGCTCCAAACCATGAGGTGAGGTCTGCTAGCAGAGTGCTTGATACTGTGTATGGAGATAGCAATGCAAGCTGTGTACGGCAGAGCAAAAATGTGCTCTGTGGTGTGACTGCTGCTCTTGGGCATTGCTCAACAGCTGATATGAACCTTTGCTGGCAAGCACACTGCTGCTGTAATGCCACTGCAACTATGACTTGCACAACGGATGTACAACAGAATTGCCACAAGTGATGATGACAGAGTCAGCTGAAACAGCCCATATGCATGGGACTATTCATGTGAGGAATGCCCATGAAGCAGTCAGTACAGCACAAACTGGCATTTCAATGTGATTGGATCTGCCAATTCCAGTTGCGTTGAATCACTGCAATGAATCCCTTCTCGCTGCACCAGTGTGAATGATTTGCCTGTCTGTCTGTCTGTGCATGCCTAACTGTGAGGTGGCGCGACAGGGATGGACTCCTCTGCATGTTGCCACCTGTCACAAGAAGCGTAATGTGCAACTGCTGTCCAGCCATCTTGACAAGGTACAGTCACTACTGCAGCACAGCAAGCATGACAAATTTCAGCATCTTGATCTGGAACATCTTGGCCGAGACACTATTGCGGTGCATGCAGACTTGCACCTTCCGTCATTTAGATCTTGATGTGAATATACAAATTAGCAATGCTTTGGAAGTGTGCAGCAAGCAGAGGGTGCTCAGAGCTGTCATGATTGGCGACTGGCATTCAGTTTGGAGCAGTAGACATGCCTGGATGTCTTCGCCAGCCTACCAGTAGACATGCCTGGATGTCTTCACCAGCCTACCAGTAGACATGCCTGGATGTGTTCACCAGCCTACCAGTAGACATGCCTGGATGTGTTCACCAGCCTACCAGTCAACAGAGAGTCAAGTGGGCTATCGTTTGTTGGCTATCGTTTGTTGGCTATCATAATTGTGTCTCGCGTGATGTGTTTATATCGCATTGCCGCACTTCACAGAATTTGCTTGCCTCTGCAGGATGAGCTGCTGGCTGTGAAGGCTGGTCTGGAGCAAAGGCAACTTGCATGTGTCACAATACTGCTGCCACATGGGGCCAGCATGCAAAAGACCACTAAGCAGGCAAGGTCGATTCAACATCCTAGTTGTATTGCACACGGTGCTTTCCAGCTATTATATCTTATGCCTCAGAACTTGTTGCATGCATGAATGTTCAGAAGCCAAAAGCAGGCATGGAACAGGCAGCACTGATATCATTGGCACAGGTGATGCACGTCTTCTCTCAAGGCCTCGTTCTTGTCGCATGACTCATGTCGGCACCTGTTCCGCTGCAATCATGCTGCATTGCTATGTTAGCCATGACATGAGGTACAACCACTCAGCAAGTATGAGCAATCATGTTAACCCTTTTCCATGTTGTGCTGTCACCTGCTGTTCCTATTCCTAGGTCAAAAAGAAATGCTGGCTTTTGCACTGATGCAGGGTTGGACACCATTGCATTGTGCAGTCCCTGCATGCTCATGTGATGCTGCATCTGAGAGTGCTGATGAGGCGGTAAGCTGACCTCACCCCTAAGAGCTGTTTTTGTACATACCAATACCTGCGATGTTGCATGCATGCCATGTGTATTGCTCACAGCAGACCCGTCATGGAGTGTATCGTTCTGCTTCCTGTTTTCTTTTTGCCTGTCTGCAAGATCTTGGCATGAGTGTATCATGTAAATTCATAGCTGGTTGGCTGTGGTACAGGATGCAAAGCAACTGGATGACCTCAAGTCACAATTTGCCCAGGCTCTAAACAGTGGGAATGCGGGTGTCTCACCACTCCGTCTACAGGTCTGCTCACTATGTCTGACTGTTGCTGCGGCAAGGGACAAGTCTGTCATGCTCATGCAGAACAGAGGAAAGTTCATGCTCTCAACAAGTCTGAAACAACAACCTATCTTTGGCAAAGCTTTGGCAAAAGTGTTGAGGTGATACAGGAGGTTTGCCAGCATGGCCAGCCTGGTAGACGATCGTCGCGACTGGGGGACGCTGCTGGCAGTTGCATACAGCAAGAGAGACCAGTGCCATTGCAGGTGGTCAAGGGTGACTTGACCAAGCAGCAGGTGTCAGCTGTTGTGAACCCCACCAGTGGGCAACTTCAGGCATGGGGCGGGGTCTCTAGCCAGATTTCACGGGCAGCAGGTCCATCGTTTGCACAGGACTGCAAAACTGTGTTGGCTAACCTGGCGGCGGGAGGACATCTGTTCCAGAGGGCAGCAGTGTTGTCATGGCCTGCAGCGGCACTGGGCCATGGCAGCATGTCATTCATGCTGTTGTACCACATTACACTGGTAAGCGTGCTTTACGGCCATTTGGTGTTGCTTTACAAAACATGCGCATCTTTGTAATGGCTGTGCCTGCCTGCCTGCATGCCAGCTGGTCTGTCTCACCCTGAGCCGGCCTGTGTGCCTGCCCCTGTGGAAAGTTACAGCCACACTTGCAGAAAGCGCACCCCACATGGGATGTGCATGTGCTACTGGCTAGCACTGTTCGAATTCTCTTACCTAAAGCAAATTGGTTCCAGTCAGTGTACATTTCCAGCCTTGGGGACTCATGAGGTGAGTCAATACACAATTAAATACTGAGAAATTTGAATGAGACAACTCATTCAATGCTGTTGCAGTTCACAGAAGATTCCAGGTTCTGTAGATGAAATCTTCATGGCTATAGAATTGCTGCAAGTTGGCACTTTGTCAGAGTGATATACATAGGTCAAAGGGCAACAACCTGTTGCGCAGGGGACCAGCAGAAAGATAGCCCTCTTCTGGCCAGCACTGTGCGGTCTGCCCTGGCACAGGCTGAAGTCCATGGCATGCAATCAATTGCAATGCCTCTCATTGGTGCTGGCAGAGCTGGTTGGCCTGCAAAGCTGGCTGCACAGATTCATATAACAGAAGTTGTGAAATTGATGGATTCAGGCAAAGCAGTAACTTCACTGCAGGTAAAACGTGCCTGCAATGCCATCTGACTCATGGCTGACCTGCAATGCTGAATCTGGTTGTCAGTGGTGCTTTGCATAGCAAGATGTGTGACTCTAGTGATATGCAACATCCAGGTATCACAAAATGCAATAAAACGACATTGTGCCTGTGGGAATGACAGAGTGCCTTTGACAGGAAGGGTGCTTGCCTTGGCTCACTTTGTCTTCACAGGAACAGTGCATTTGTTTTTCCTAGCATGACATGTTTCTGCTCAGCTGCACACTGTTTTCGCACATTCTTGCGGAGCTATCGCATGTCTTTGGCACTTCACACTATGTTGCATTGTCCCTGTGCTCATGACTGCAGGAAGTATGCTTTGTAGATGTGAATGATGATGCCATCACAGCTCTGGAGGATGCAATTGCAACACAGGGTCAGCCATCCAACCCCCCCTTCCCATCACCCAACCCCTCTCTGCAGCCCAAGCAACAAGCCAGCACCGCTGCAATACAGGCTGTCCTAGTTGTACAGGCGACTCCAGCCATACAGGTGCCTCCCTTGCAGTAGCCTATGTGGCTGTGCAAACATCAATATATATGGCTGTGTGCATGTTTGCATGCACACTTGTCCTGTGCTGTTGTGCATAAATGCAAGGTGCTGCAATGCAAACAGTGGCAATGTATCTGGATACAGTGCAAGGCAGCAGGCAAGTCAATTTTGATAGTCAGCATCATGGGGTGTGCAATCAAGATTTTTGGTTGCAGCTAGCACCTGCTTGGACGGTCATCTTGCATGCAGGTGACCAAGTATGCTTGCTCAGTGTGTGAGGATGGCTACTAAGTGCTGCGTCTCAATCAGCAAATCAAGCCAACACACTCAACGACAGCTTATGAGACTTGCTGATTGCGATGAGTGCAATGCAGGTGGTGAAAGGCAATTTGACAAAGCAACAAGTGACAGGCATTGTCAATCCCACGGATGACAAGCTTGGCACCTCAGGCGGCGTCTCCAAGCGCATTGCAAAGGCAACTGGGCCACACTTTAAGCAGGACTGCCAAGACTTGCTGGCTCACCTACCAGATGGGCAGACTTGTGTGCCTATCGGCAGCAGTGTTGTTGTGACATACACTGGTCGCTTACCGTGCCAGTACATCATCCACACCGTCGGCCCTCCTTATCATGGTGAGCTTGCTGCTTCAGCAGTGCTGAACTGCAGCAAACCATTCTGCAGAAACACTGCATAGCAAAGTGCCAATGTTACACATCATGCTTGACGTGCTAGCAAACTGTTGCTCCTGCTGTACATATACTAGGTCGTCAACGCTCAGGTTGGCCTTTACATGTGACTTTGCAGGTGCTTGCTTCTGTGATGCCGCCAACATGGCATGCATGTCTTGTCTCATTTGCAGGCTTTGCTCATGATCAATCAAAGCGTTGAAGATCTTGTGTGTCCACAGGCCGTGGTAAGCAGGAATTGCGTGTTCTTGGCAGCACTGTGCGGTCTGTGTTGAGAGAGGCTGCTGCTCACAACATGCAATCCATTGCCATGCCCCTCATTGGACACGGCGTGGCAGGCTGGCCGGCAAAGCTGGCTGCTCAAATCCATGTTGAGCAAGTACTGCGCTTTTTCAACTCACGTAAAGCCAGCCCTTCCCTGAAGGTATGACCGTACAAGATGTTGACAGGCGATGCACCCGCAGTCTGTTTGCTGATCTATGACATGGCTCATAGGCTTGCAATGAGTCTGTGCATTTGGTGGCATCTAGCATGCATGAAGACAGGCATGCTTTGTGCTTACTCCAAAATTGTATCTGTCCTGTCTGTTGGCGAAAGGCATGATCTTTGCATAGCATGCCTTGTCATCTACAATCCTTAGTGTTTCCACATTTTGCGCTTACACTACTATGCATGCGTGTGGTATCAATAGTTTCCATTACTGGATAGCTTGCATGGACTGTAGTAGCTACAACGATGGACAGCATTTTTGCAGGAGGTACGGTTTGTGGACGTGGACGGTGATGCCGTTGCAGCCCTGAATGAGGAGATTGCACTACAGAGCCCGGCACCCATTCCCTCCCTTCTGGCCCCCATGCTGCAAAACTCTATAGCCATGCAAGGGCCTGCAGCTGTGCAGATGGTTTCACCAATACAGGCACCCCTCATCTGAACCAGTATCACTTCATGTACAACCTACTTGTACACATGACTGTGGTTTTGTGTGACAAGGTTGCAATGAAGGAAGCTGCGCCTGATGTTGCCAAACTTGCTCCTTTGACGGCTGTCATTGTACGCTGTGATCATCAGTGTGGCTGCTTGGTCTGATAGACATGAGCTCATGAGTGCAGCTGGTGAAGCCATACGAGAACAGTAAGGCCTTCAATATTGCAGTTGATGAAAGCGTGCAAGAGCAGAAGGGCATTCAGTGTTGTATGGTAGTTCCAGGTAGTGAAGGGTGACCTGACCAAGCAGCAGGTGACGGGCATCGTGAACCCCACCAACACCCACCTTGCTCGGGGGGGCGCCTCCAACCACATTGCAGAGGCAGCAGGTCCTGGCTTTGCCAAGAACTGTGATGACGTCTTGGCCAGACTGCCTAGAGGACAGCGCAGCTTGGCGGAGGGCAGCAGTATTGTGACCCCGGCCGGCGGTGCCCTGCTGTGCCACTACATCATCCATGCTGCTGTGCCACTACATCATCCATGCTGCTGGGCCCACTTACACTGGTGAGGTCTGTGCTGTTACAGCATTTGGTCATATGTTGCATTTCCATGCTCTAATGTCTTGCCCGCCTGCCTACCTGTCTGCCTGTCTGCTTGCATACCTGCCGGCGTATATATGCCTGTGTTGGAACGGACCTTGCATTCATGTCCTGCAACACTTTCCTTGTGCAGCTGGACCCTGATCAACACATTGCTCAGCAGCAAACTACACACTTGCAAAGGCAAGTCACAAGCTGTCTTTCAAGACGGCTGACGCCTGCAGGATGTCATCTGACATCATCATGCTTGACTTTACAGGTGATGAGCAAAAGGAGGTTCCCCTTCTGGCCAGCACTGTGCGGTCTGTGCTGACCATGGCTGCAGCTCACGGCATGCAGTCGGTTGCCATGCCCCTCATTGGACACGGCTTGGCGGGCTGGCCGGCAAACCTGGCTGCTGGGGTGCATGTTGAGCAAGCACTGCGCTTCTTCAGGGCAGCCCAAGCTGGTCCTTTCTTGCTGCAGGTAGATCAAGCAGGCTGACCTATTTGCTGCTCACAACCCACTTTCTATGTGTAGCATTGCCAGCATTCAGCGCATGCTGTGTCTTGAAGTAGCTGAACCAAGCTGTTGCTGACATTTAGGAGCTAGCTGCTTTATGCTATAGAGCAGGCAGGCTACATAAATAAATCCAACTGAATTGTTTCACAACCTTTCTGGTTGTGTAATGCTCACAGCAAAGCTTGCATTAGGTGCATATCTTTAGCTGGACACTTGGCTCCTGTGTGCTACATGCACTGCTATCTGGCAGGCTACATAAGCATTCAGACTTGTGTGTCAAAACTTGATGCATGTCAGTCTGTGCATATGTCACTGCTGAACATGTCTGCCGTTGCCAGTGTCATGGTTTTGGTGATACTGCAGGACGTGCATTTTGTGGATGTGGATGACAAGGCAATTGCAGCCCTGAACAAGGAGTTGAAGCGGCAAGGCCCACTACCCACCCCAGGGCCCACTACCCAACCCTTCCCTTCCATGCCACAGCACACCCCAGTTGCCTTACAGGCTCCTCCAGCTGCTCAGGCAGCCCCAGCTATACAGGTGACCTCACCTGCATGATCACTACAACGGCCACAACTAGTCCGCATGCTTGCCTGCCTCTGTGCCCGAACAGTGTCATCAATCACTCCCATGACTTCTGCTGCTGTCTGATGATGGCAACAACGGTATGGCACTGGCAGCAGCACTGCCATTCAAGGTGGTGCAAGGTGATGTGACCAAGCAGCAGGTCACAGGTGAATCCCACTAACCTGCATCCCCGCCTCCCTACCTCCCTCCCTCTCCCCCCCCCCTCCCCCTCCCCCTCCCCTCCACTCACCCACTCACCTGACTCACTCACTCCACTGCTGCAGGTTGTGCCAATTGGGGCATGTCTACCCAATGATGGTTTCCAGTCTCATATGCATCACATCCACTGCCTTGACACCCAGGCCTGGCTGGACAACATCAGCAAGGTGATTGGACGTATCCCCAGTGCGTTCACATTAATTTACGATGTGTACATGTCTGCATTGGTCCATGTTGGCAGAGAGGTTGCTGTTGGCCTCTTTGCAATGTGTTCTCAGATTCTGGTACAGCCTCTTGCTGCTTGCACCTTCACAGCTCTAGACCCACTATGGCATCTAGGTAATGTATTTCACACTACTGGTGAAGCTGCAGCAACAGCATATAGGTAGGGGCTTACATGTGCCTGCTGTTGTAGAGCATGGACTTCAGGCAGAGTTCCTGCAAGCCGCCGGCCCACAATGACCGTGACCTGGAAGTGCTAAGCGCACTGCTGGAGTACGGTGTTGATGTGCACAGTGCTGACAATCAGGTCAGCTGATGCATAATACTGCTGCAGCCGTGACATACATCATACACAGCACTGAAGGTCCTCAATCATTATCTGATGCATACATACCTTGCTGTGTATAATGCCTTACCTGCACCAGGTGCATGCATGTTTACTTTCCCCTGCTTGTTGTGACATGTACATGCAGCAGGGATCAGCACAAAGTTGTCTGGTTGCATCCTTCTGCACTTGCCATTGTCACACTATATATGCCCACTATATGTGCAGACACCAGCTGCCTTGGTTGACTGGCTTGTTTGGTGCAGGGTTGCACAGCTCTGCATCATGCAGCTGCCACTGGGTCAGCGCATGCTGTAAGAATGCTGTGTCATGCGGGTGGTGATGTAAATGCAGCAGATGCAATGGTATGCTCCATCAACCCACGTCGAAAATGTCTGCTCTTATATGACGTTGTTTCTGGTTGTTAGCATGCATACAATCGTCTGGTGCATCAAGTCATTTGGTTGGTTTTGTGCGTCAAGTAACTTGGTTGATTTGAGGTATGTAAGCTTGTATTAACCTCAACACATCCTTTACTGCTTGATAGAGCCAGCTATGATGGGCTTTGCATGCTGCTTAGCTGTTTAGCTTCCCTCAGGAGCATGTTCCTCCTTACCTGCGACCTGAGGAGCTCTCAGAGCCCATGTTGCTTGTACAAGTGTGCATGCTGCAGGGACGCACGCCACTCCATCATGCAGCGTCAGCAAGTGCATACAAAGTTGCAAAGCTGCTGCTGTTGCATGGATCCAAATCCACCATCAAAGACATTCAGGTAAGGGCTTTTGCTCATGTACATGCAATACTACTGCTGCTGCTGCTGCTGCTCTGGAAAACTTATGCTGCTTGTGTCACAGGATCTTGCATCGCTCACAACGTGCAGCAACAACGAGCTACAGCAAGCATGTCGCTTTGGCCATGTTGCAAGTTTGCAGCAGCTTGCCATAGCAGTTTGCTTCATCTGATTGTATCTGCGTGGCAACAGCAATCTGTCCTGCTAGCTGACCTGTGCCCTTTGACAAGGCCTAGCAAGACTCCATTCATAGCTGCATCATTGATGGTACAGACCCTGGTGTGTCTCACAGGGTTTGACGCCAACTTTTCCCTACAGCAAGGAGCAAGGGAACAGCACACTGTTGACCCTTGCCGCAGAGCTGAAGTCAGAACTGCATGAAGCCCAGGATGTGTTGGCTGCTCTGGAAGAGCCAGAAGGTGGAAGGGTTTCTGTGTATGCCCTTCTACTTTCGCCAACTCATACCCTCACGATCTTCCCTGTCAACAATGCAGCTGGCAGAGCTCAGAGCAAGTTGGCCAAAGGAGCAGCAAGAGATCATGCAAGAAGCTGAAGGCATGCTCCACAAGGTGATAGATGCTAAGGATGACTGTGTGCGCCAGGCATACAGCAACCAGCAGTCGCTTATTGATTCAGCACAGTTTTATCAGAAGAAGCTTTCAGAGCTGTCATCAAAGCTTAGGGTTGCTGCTTGAGGCCATGACTACCATGAGCCTTTGTGTATGGAATGTATAGTTTGCGCCTGTGGCAAACAAGTGCAGCCTAGTACATGACGTTCTGTATTATGCCCGCGCAGTTGGCCTTGAATGTTTCGGGTAGCGGCATGTGCTTCAAATGTAAAGTGTACCATAGCGTGGTTTGCTTCAAGTTGTCTATGTCTATTGCACAGATCCGATTCAACTTGCTGAGCAGACCCACCTGGACATGTTTTGCAAAGCAGCATCATCTGACGGGCTGCCAGTGCCTCTCAACTTCAAGAAAACCATTGCAGATGTCTCAGCCCTTGTTTTAGCAGATATTGTGAGTTTCACATGCAGTCCTTCTTTTATTTGTATGTCCAGTAAGGCATATGTATGTACCATACATGCGTGTATAACTCTGTATATATGCCATGTATGTACAATGTCTGACACAATACAGGTATCAAGACCTTTTTAATCTGGCCACCTTAGTATCTCATGCAAAGCGAAACTCTTCGAAGCAAAGCAGTGTTCACTGCTGCAAGTCATCGCAAGTACTGCAAGTCACAGCGGCAAGTTGTCGCAAGTACTGCAAGTCACAGCGGCAAGTCATTGCAAGTCGTTGCAAATGTGCACAGACGTGACCTTACACTGGTGCTGATGAATGTCATTCTTTACATGTCAGCATACTGTCGAGTTGCATAGCAAAATCAATCTCACAGTTTTTTTGGATATAAATGTACAGCAGACTAAACTTGCAATGCATTGCATGTCTGCAAAAGGCATAACGAGACAGAACATACAATTGTGTGTTGGCATCTGGTCTCCAACACAGAAGAGGCATTGCTCAGTGCCAGCTGCCTCTGTGGTTGAACTTCATTGTTAGCATGTATCTGATTCTAGCCTGGCTCTCCTTGTACAGCAGATACTCACTCTTGCTAAAGCTACTGTTCTCAAAATCAGCCACTTGAATAGGCTTGCCCTGAGGCACTCGTACAACATTGCCTTCAAGGTCCAGCATGAAATCCTGACTGGGATCAGGTTCTGTGTAGCCTCTAGCCACTACTGAATGAAACCCAGCTGGGGCTTGCTTCAATGAAGGGTCATCACGTGTGATGTGGTGCTCTTCTCCTAGCACCGCCTCTGCCAAGAACATCACCTGCAGTTGCCATGTTACAATCAGGGCAGCAGGAGCATGCAAGTGGTCCCTGTCTTGGAAGCCGTGGCTGACATACGCAGCTTCTCTTGAACACAAACACAGCATGCCCATACATGACTAGTGCATGTATTCCAACGCCATAAATATTCTATGTTCAACTTTTGACTGGACGTGCTCTATGACTGTGTTCTGCCTCTCGCCATATGCTGCACACAAGTGTGCACGCAATGTGTCTGTTCTTGCGAATTTGCAATACTTGCATGCCCCCAAAGCTCTTCCATCTTGGTGTCATGCATACATAAACAGCTACAGCACATGCAAAATGACACAAGCAGTACCCCTACAAGCTCCGGTGCCGCATACAGCAAACTGGCTGCATAGCCCCAGGTACATGCCATTTGATGAACTGTTCAATCAGCCTACCCCTATATAGTCCCTGCCGCTGCGACCACAGCTGACATAGCCAGCGCTTTTAGCATGCTCACTAGCAAGGTACAGCCCCCGTCCCACCCGGCCACAAGAATGGGGCATGATTCTCAGCCCTGCTTTCAGTATGGCAGCCACCACTGCAATGTTGGTGCCATGCCACAGCAGCCTGCGGTTGGCCAGCTTGCTGTGCTCAGCAAAGTTGGCGGCCTCAGACTGCCTGTTCACTCGCCACAGGTTCAGCAGCTCTTGACCTGACCCTGTTGCCTGCGAACCACATGCAATGCTTGGCTTGCTCCATGATATATTGTCCTGCATACTTTCACTGCCACCAGCAGCTTTTCTGTTGCCAACATGTGATGATAGCAACTGTCTATAACAGGACTCTTGATTGTTCATTTCTTGACACAATAGTGTGTTCATGACATGAATCTATTCACCGAGAAGCAGGCATACATTTGCTTCGCTGTCTGCTGCAAAGTTTGTCTCACCTGACAGTACTTGTCAATGATCTTGTACTCTTCTTCCTCTGGTGAGATGATCTTGAGATCAGCCATGAGGGTTGCATACTTCTCATCTGCAGGGTGTGGCTGCAACTTCTTCTGGTCTTCTTCTTGCTTGGGGTCAAGCATGTCTTGGGCCACTTCAATGTCGCTCAGCACATCACACATTCGAATCTTGTCCTCCACCATGCTTGTTGTTTGAAGTATAGGCGGTCTGCGACGCCCAAAGCTGTGGGGGATTACCTGCATACTTGCAATTGGTCCATTCATTCACTTGTCGAGGTATGTATGCCTCCCGGCAAATACATGCATGCACCCACTCAACTGCTCGTGCAATCACTCCCTTCCGCACTCATGCTTGATTACCAACCATCAAATGTGAACCAGTGACAGCTCACTTGCTCACCCAGTGACAGCTTTATGTCTAGACACCTAGAGCAGAAGCTATTGCACCAGTTGGCCTTACCTGGTAGAACTCTGAGGACAGTCTTTCAAGGGAGCCTCCACTGCCAGCAAGGGCAGCCCTGAGCCTTTCCAGTACATCATAGCCCTTTTGCACTTGCTCCTGGCTGAGTTGCCCCAAGGCAGCCTCTCAGTGTCTATATCAAAGTCCTGTGCGCACAGATCGTCACTCAAAATTAGATGAAGCCGTGGTGCAGCCTGTCAAGAAAGGGACTGGGAAAACATCAGGGATGAACTGGCAGAAGAAGGGAGGTAGCGAACAAAGGGCAGAGCTGAAAAGGGCATGAAGAAAGCCTTTGAGGCAGAACAAAAGCCATGACTACTGGATACATGGAGGCCTGCAAGGGTGCTCAGCTGTCTGCAAATCTGTCGTGTGTCGTGTTGCCACAGATGATTGTTGTATGCAGGAAATGCAACTTGGTACTCGTTGTTTAGGAGACTCTTTGTCACCCCTCGTAACACCACAGCAACATGGCTACGACATGACTTTGCCTTGAAATTGTGGATGCACAGCACACATTGTATGCGCATTTGTGCCTTTGTCAGACTTTGAAGAGGCTGTATCTGTTAACCTGACTGCCAGCTGGTCAGCAGGAGCAATAGCCTTTGCCCACACCAATGATGCACTGGAGCGACCACTGACACAGCCAGAGAGCTGCCAGAGACAGCTCACAGATGTCAGCAGGCAGATCAACAGCATTCAGCGCCGGAATCAGTCGGTGAAACACAAACTAGTCATGCTTGTGTTGCACGCAAGCTGCCGTGTCACCACGGCATCAGGACTCAAACAGATTTTCTAAGTTATAGACATGACGTGTGCAAGTTTTATGAGTACCAAAGGTAAAAGACATGCTGTTCTAAAAGTGCATGATCAATTGGCACAAACATGCTGCATCATGGGAACTTGTCAGCAACTGGAAAACACGACCACACAGGATTGGCATCTGATGCATGCAGAATGACAGCTGTCATGCGACTGACAGCGTCCAGCATGCAAACAGCAGATCATCATGTGTGAGGTTGACCTGCATGGCCTCTTGAAGCATGGTGTCACTGAAGATGAGGTCCATGAGCTGCTGAGTGGGCAGCTCCAGCTTGCTGTGCGCATGGCCTGACACCAACCTGCAGCATTTCGTCGCATGTCCCACACTATTCTGAGCACAACATCTGTCGTACCTTGTGCAGTCATCACAAATGGAGCACTAAGTACCCCAGCACTGCAGCTTTGCACAGCATGTGCATGCTTGAACATATGCTGTAGCATTGTAGGCTGCCAGTATCGCCATAGATGAATCTGTATGCACTGCACTTGCAATGTGGCTTGCATTTTGGACTGCCTCGTTCAGGGATGTACCACAAGGCTACTGTTGATGCTCCAGCCTGAAATGATGATAGTGAGGAATGGCTATCGTACTTGTGGATAGGCTTGTCGATCCCTGGAGCCTTGGGTGGAGATTCAAATGAGTCCAGGTCCACAAGGCTGTACTTGCCAGCCCGCACTTGGCGTGCTCCATCCTTGTCTTCAAAGGCTCCTCCTACCTTGGACCTGAATGGCAGCAATCTAGTGTGACGACCTTTGATACAATGTCATACATACGATTCTTGTAAATGCAGGTTAGCAATAAAAACAGCCCAGCAGCAGTAGCATAAAGATGTGACCTTCCGCAAGGGATACATGCCACTAGTGCTGTTGGTGGGCACTCAACAATCTGGACACAGATCAAGACACAGATGGCAGGTTCGGTTCAACAATTGAGATTGCAGCACCTAAACTTTTTCTTGAACTCCTTGTAGCCAGTAGCAGCGTCAAAGGGACCTAGTAGTTGAGTTTGGCCCTTGTCACCAACACGGCCCCATCTTGTCCATACTCAGTGATCAAAGTTGCTTTCTTGCAGGAGCTGCATTCTGTAAAACTTATTGTTGTTTTCACCTATATTGGTCTGATTCAGCATGACATCAGCATTGCCTGCAACTGATGTGGTGAGAGCTTTAGGACGGGCAGGATCTGCAGCAGCTGGCTTGGCACTGCCTGAATCAACAGCTTGTGCAAGGTCTGCTGTTGAACTTTTACCCTTGCTTGCTAACTTGGCTGCCTTTTTTGCTGCTCTGGCTGGCTTGTTGGTCGACTTGCTTGCCGATTTGCCTTTTGCCGGCCGAAAAGTTGTCATATGTCCAACAGAAGCCTTGAGCGAAATTCCTGTGTCATCTTCTTCTGCATCGGACCCGGATGCCACAATATGAAAGTTGCCATTACTGCAACTCGCTCTGATCCTGACTAATCTTCGAGGTTGATGAAACATGGCAAAACTGTCCGTGGGCATGCCGTAAGTGGATGTCCATAGCGTTTTAAAGCTTGTCCTGCAATGCAATAGACACCCTAAGAGCGTGCCGAACGACTTTGGCAACTCGTTTCACGAATCTACACAGATAAACGCAGCAGAAGCTTGCTTGACCTGGGTTTGCCATCTTGAGGAGCTACATGGGCTTTGCGGTGAGCGTAATTTGCAACACACTGCCTGCACGCAAGGTTTAGTGGACTGGTAAGGCTGTAGGGTGGCTATGCTACCATCATAGCTGAAAGGCTCTCGTTGTTGAATACAAGATAAATAAATCACAGCCGCGCATGCGCTATGCTTTTTCTGAAGCAGCATGTGCGTTTGACCTTTGGCCAACGTTGCAAGCAATCTTCAACACAGCGACAGCGAACCGACACAGTGGCCCGGTCCCGTATAACCAGCTCAGCACAGCATACAGATTCTTTACATTGCGTCCATCTTCTTCTGTTCCCGCCACAGTCTGTGACCGTCAGAGTACGAGTAGAGTACGTCGCAGTATTAATTAATTCAATATGATTAGTAATTGTTAATTAGTAATTACCGATTCTGCGGAGCCGTCCAGATCCGCAAAACCATTGTTAATTGCGGATTAGTACTTCTGATCTGCATGGATTGTTACTTTAATTAATACACAATTGTGACCTGTATTCAGAATACAGTATTCTGCGACGGATTCTGCGGGCCGTTAGGTCAGGTGCATCATGAACGACGATCAGCCCATTGATATCGATCAAGTGGGAAGCGATGACAGTAGCATGGCATCCGGGGCAAGCTCTGGCAAGAAACGTGCAGGGGCGCCTGCCAAATATGTATGGCAGTACTTCAAGCGCTATAAGGATCCTTTAGGCAAAGAGGTCAAAAGAAACAATCGCTATTATCAAGTGTGCCTTGGCTGCCAAACATGCCTCAAGAGTTGCGAGGTTGCGAGGCATGCAACACTGACTGGACATCCTCCCCCTGCCAAGAGGAGCTGGACATTGCCTTGCACTATGACATCACAGACAAGCTGTGGGATGGAGAGTATGTGACCTTGGAGGCAGATGCTGCAGTGGCACCCATTGGCAATGATGAGGATGCAGCAGAAATGGATCTACAACAAATGTTGGCATGGCAGTAATTGTCAATTTGTGTCCCTTTGCAGTGCACGATGAGTTTGTTGTCACAAGTAGATACCCTTGCCTTGCCTTGCCTAAGTTGAATGTGTTGCTGCACAACTCTGGTGCATCTGTGTTGTGAAAGTTTCACCGAAATGTTCATTGGGGCTGCAACTTTCAAAATGGGTGCGTATAGCACTCAGGAATTAATAGAATTTTGTTCGAGCAAAAACGACGAAGGTCTGCCTGTTCTGCGAGCATTCTGCGGTTCTGCGATAATTACTAATGTTCTGCGGTCCCACGGAAAAATTCTGCGACGTACTCTGATTGAACTCAACGGGTTACTGTAACTCTGTACTCTGCCAGGCCCACAGAATGGCAAAGGGAGGTCATTGCAGTCAGCTAGCTTGTTCATCATGTTTCTTTGGCCAAGCTTGTACAATCATACTTCTCCTTCTTGCAAATTCTACAGACATATCTGCTGAGTATCTTAGGAATGCTTGTGAAGTTGCAAGACTTGCAGCTACCACATGCTCCACTTACTTGTGTATCGCTGTCCTAGGAAATCACGCCTGAAGGAGCGTTCATGCTGTCGTTTCATCCACTGTTTGTGCTTGTGGCAATTGAGTGTTTTCTTGCGAGCGTTACCTTGAATTCAGTGAATGAGCTTACTGCCACCCTCAAAGCTGCCCAAGATGCAATTATGCTTCCTGTTGGTGCTGACCTGGCCTTGTGTCCTGCCCAGCTCAAGAAATGCAGCAGCTGCAGTGGCCAGCCAGCCTAACTAATTAGCTAATAGGTCTTGAATGCCCTACAAACGATTCTATACAGCAAGATGCCAGGGCGATTGCCCTTCCTGCCCTTTGCAAAAGGCTCAAGGGTCAACGATGCACAAACAAAGGTCGTTTGGGCGACTCAAAGCCATTTGTGAATAAGCATTGCCAAGAGACGAAGTGAATAAATGAGCCATAGCCGATGACGCAGCTGTTAATCAGCTTATTTTTTGGTCACGATAGCTTTGAATGTTGACGATCCTGCCAAGAATAGATATCGTGCGAGCGTCATTTCCGCTCTGTCTTGGCTGTCATGGTTCATTGACGACTGTCCCAAGAACTGTGATTGACTCGTCCACACCTGTCTAGACTGCAAGGTCCTAAATAAATGGCTGGCCACCTGAGTGGTGGTGTTTGCCCCATATGTCGCAAGTTTCGGGCAAAGTAATGCTGTGCACGCTTACAAGCTCCTTCTCAAATAGTGCTTGGTGGACATACATGGTTTGAGCGAGAAAACGGTCTGCTTGTGCAGAAATTCGGTGCAGCTGGCGCTGCATGCAAGCACCTGTCAGGATAAGACACGCCTAAGGTGTGTCGCAAAACGCATTCGAGACCTGCAGCACTGATTGTTCACAACCTTAGTCGTCATGCTTAGTGAGCTGTGTATGCAGGCAAGCAAGCAGAGCCCCTGCAGAAATTGCTGCAGTGGGGCCTGAGACGACAGCTGAGCTGCGCATGGTCCCAATACGTCGTGCTACCAAAGTCCGTTCTCAACATGATACCAGTGCACTCACCATGGCGAGAGCAGCAGCATGTTGTGTTGTAGTTGGCAAAGTCTGCTGGTTCTGCCATAAACCTGAACAGATCAGGAAAGACCACAGAAACCCTTTAGCACGTACAACTTCAAGAATATATACATCACAGGACATGCAGGAGGAGCAAAATCAGAAAGAGGAGGACAGAAAGGACAATGCATATGGGTATGCGTTGTGGTAGCACTGCTGTTGCTTTGTGTAGTTGTCGTTCCATCACCATGTAGCTTGACCTAGCATACTACTTCCCTGCAGAAACTTGCCTATCTTGTATCATCTGAACTGCGCTGCGGCTCACACTGACACACAGACGGATGAGGCAATCATCGCAGCCTACAAGGCATTTGCTGCAGCTGGCGATTTGGAAAGGTTTGCTGTAGTAATGCAAGCATCCAATCACTTCTGCAGTTGTGCCTACTCTACCAGCTGAGCTTTATGTACAGTTGTGGACACCTCATGCGTGTCAAGCTTTCTTGTCATTCCAAGCATTGGGACTGTGCATGGCTTGTATTTGTCTTGTCAGTGCAATATCAAGAGTCAAGATGTTGGCATCAGCAAGCAATCAGCAAATTGATGCTGTGGTGCGCTGTGGTGTAGGGAGCCAGCGACTCATCCAGTTGGTGTGGGACTTGTGGCCATGAGAAAGCTGTCTAATTCATGGCTACATGGGCAAAGGTCAGGACTACTTTCATTGTATTGTCATGTTGCCTCAAGTGGTGCTTCATGTGTCCTGTATGTCTCCATATTTTGGCCAAGTTTCTGTGGGACTCTGTGTTCCTCCTTGGCCATTGCAGTACTTTATCTGAATCTGTACAATGTGTCAGCAATTGCAGCATACATGCACACCCCCATGTGTAGGTGGGAACAAGCCACACCGACCGAGTCTGAGATGCGTAGTGCTAGCCAGCAGCATGTCTGGAACCTCAGTTCACATGATGATAGTGACAGCAAGGACTCCCAACCCCTGTGCGACTTGGCGGCAGACTCCATTCCTTTGGGTCAACTAGTGGCAAAGCGCACTCCCTTTCAAGCTTTTGCCGCTAGGCCGTGTCCCCAGCATGCTGTGGAAGAGGCTCTGCATGATGACAGGTGTGTGACCTGCACCTTGCTTGGTGTTGTGCATCTGAGCTTGAGCATGTGACATGCGTGATTGAGCTTTGGGACAGATGCATATATGGTGTCTTTCACTCAAACTTTCCGTTCAGAAACTGTGCTTAGCTCAGTCGGGATGAGCCGAGATGAGCCAACTCATCCGGCCAGCTCGTTACCGTGCTGGGGTCATCCGGCCAGCTTGCTACCGTGCTGGGGTCAGTGTAGCAAATCGCTGACAGGTGCTGCGACCGACGGCGTACGCTTGTAGAGCGCGCTGGTCATGCTGACATTCACACGCACAAGCCGACGTTGCGGTGTCGGAGATGTTCAGTGGGCTTTGATCCTGACAGATGTTCAGGCCTGAACGCGTGTCAGGAGATGTCAAGTTGGATTGGCATCACTGTCTCTAGAGTTTATGCGCTGCCGAAATGTTGCCGCCCAAAGAGCAGCTTACAAGTAAGACTACTATGTTCGTCTGAATGTTGTTTACATGAATCTTAACCCTATTTGTCCCCTTGCAGTCCCGTCGCGCGGTCGAGGACATCTGTGCTAACTGACGACGAGCCGTCCATCAAGTCACTCAGATCAGTCGAGCTTGAAGGGCTACAGTCCCTGACGTAAAAGAACTGAACTGTACCTATAGTGCGAGTATTGTGCGTAACACACTGTAAGCATAACAGAGTTCTGGACATCCGCTCTGTCTGCAGTGTCAGGCCCTCAGTATCCATACAAATGGCACCAGGGCAGGAGAAAGGAGCAGGTCCTGGGGAAAAAAGACCTGCTACAAGTTCTGCTCAAATTTTTGGCAGACCAGGTCATAGCTGGGAGTTTAGCGGACTGGTGAATCGTCTGCCGCCTGTCTATGATGGTGAAAAGCGGGTGAGCCTGAGACTCACACATGCTGTGTGACTCAACTGATGCCACTAAATAATGCTGGCAAAACGTTCGTGTACTTCAACCATTCCTGCGCTTTGTCTGCGTTGCAGGTATTGTCTCATCATCTATCCCGGAAGGTCACCAAGATGTATGAGGCAGCACAGACTGATAGGATGCTCACGTTCCAAGTGCTACAATTCTATAGAGAATCAAAGGAGCTTGACAAACCCTGGAACAAAGTTTTCAGAAACAAAGTGGAGAAATCTGCTGAAAAATATTTGATCAGGTACAGATCAGTTTTCTTAGCTTGTATCCGCTGTTGCCTGTGCTGTTGCATGTGGTACCAGCAGTTTCTCCCATATTGCATGCTGGGCAGGATTAAGCTTCTGCTGAATAGAGGGCACGCTTGGTATGTCAATCATGCGTGTTGCATGTCAAAGGTATTTGCACGAGTTGAAGTTGCATATGCTGTATTGCGAACCTGCTGCATTCCCAATCATGGCTGCAAGTCACTTGTGATGCTGCTGGTTGTTGCGCATATGTCATGGCTTGCATCTAGTGACGCACGTACGTATGTGACTATGCTCAAGTAGAACACATAGGGTTGGCAAGCAGCTATCAAGTATGTAGCATTTGTGAGCATGTACTTGCATAATCAGCCTTCTCTTGGTGTTAAGGCATATTCAAGGCAAGCTGAACCTGGAAAACCTGCCAGAGGACCCACCATGCTTGGAGGGGCTTCGCCTTAAACCTGTACAGAAGGGTGACTTCAGACCTGGTCTGGTACCAGGCAAAGACGTTACAGTGCACACCATTTCAGCCATTGCAAAAGGCACTGTTCTAGGCCTGTACAGAAACATGACAGTCACAAAGGCTGAAGAGCGAGTCATCCACAACAACCCTCCTGCAGAGTTTTTGGGCAGCAAGAATGAGTGGCGCCAAAAATCTGATGCATATATAGCAGATATTGAGCAGCCAACGAATGCCAAATCCGTGAAGGCATTTTCGTATATATACCAGATAGCGCTTCAGGCAAGAGTTGTATGCATGCCTGCATCACAGGCGTGCTTGGCAAGATGGCAGTAAGCTTCAGGTCATGCATCAATGGTGTGTTGTGAGTACTTGTTTGCAACATGTCCTGGGGCAAGCTTGTCAAAGTCAATGTGATTCTACATGCATTCTGCACTCCTCATTCTGTTCTCTGGCTTGTTTTGACAACAGTGCGGCTAATCTGATTATCAGTATGGATGAGTGGCCTCATGTGCTGAGGCAGCATATGGCTGTCATGAAGCTCAACCACCTGAAATGCTCCAAGATGGCTCCAGTATTAGGCATTGCAGACATGTTGTCACTCCTCACATGTGTTGGCTTGAACTCCTGCAGGACCAGGCACTGTGCTGCCTTGCCTACATGAATGGCAACATTCTGGCATGCATCAATGATGGTGTCGCAGACCCAATGAGCGATGAGCCAGATTGTAGTGCTGATAAAGATGGCAACACACAGCTGGTGTGCATTGCTGTTGGGTGCTGGCCCTTCATGTTTGTGGTGGCTACGCATGACATTGAGCCAGGTAAGGTTCTCATCTGTGGCTGAGCTCTCCTAGCTATATACCTGCTTGTCTTATGCCAGCAACACATGTATTTGTGGCTGCAATAGCAAGAAAGCTGGGGCTGCATGCAGTTGACCTGTTTGTCTTGCAAGCTTCCATGTGCATCCCACGCTTTGACTGCTTGCAGGCGCTGAGCTTTTCCTGACCTATGGCAGTGAATTTTGGGAAATTCAGAAACAACAAGCATTGCTCATCCAGGAAGACAAAGCTCTAGAGGAGCGCTTTGAGGTCAGCATGCAATATCATAACAATTCCTGATATTGTTATGATCATTTGTGTCGCCAACCACATGGTTTTTTGCCCAAATGGATTTGCTTATATAGTGTGTAATGTAGGCACATGTGTAACAACCAATTTTGTCTGAGTGTATTGTATGTCC
>JAABUP010001949.1_pt1 | contig 41800 bp, 52 predicted proteins | sample 5559201 | NCBI WGS metagenome assembly JAABUP01 (sample SAMN10711887, study PRJNA513373) | rock metagenome | isolation source: Antarctica rocks | place: Antarctica
AAGTGACAAAGACCGGGTGCCTACACCCGTGTCGGGATGAATGTGTCGGGTCATTGGAGTGAATTGAAATGCGTGTGCTTGTGGGTGTCAAGTAAGACCACATCGGAAATCCACAATGAGACAATGTTCGAGTCCCTTACCATAAAGATTCTAAACTTGCTGGCTAGACTACGGTCTTTGCATTTGATCAACCTACAAATTGTCACGGAAAGATTTTCGAAGACGAAGGGGGGTTAGAAGTACCTGTAGGCACTCAGTAGTCAGAAGCTAAAAGGAACCTAGCATGAATCGGTTTGTCGAACATGGCGGACGTGGGATTGTGGATTCGTATGGATCATATTTCACATTGATTACAACTCCAACGTAACATTAGATTCACGACGCAAATGCGTAAAGGGTGTCCGCTCGACGCTGGAAACCGTCCTCCACTTTAACCTCGTGGTCTTTCACAAGTCCCACTCTTCGGTGCTGGAGAACGGTCTGCGGATGCAGGTACACCATGCTTGGCTAAATTGAAAAACGCGATAGTCGGCAAGATGGGGAGTCTCTCCCATCATACCGCGATTACAGCTGCTCAATGTGCATGCGAAGCATGCTCGTGAGATACGCCTTCCATGGCCCCAAAGAACTCGTCATCTTCGTCACTCCGGCCTTGGGACATTGATCGGTTGTCATGATCGTCCTCGTTTCTATATTCGTCACTCATCTTGACATCCATTTCATCCGAAAGAGGCGGGTAGATAGGCTTTGGCAAGTCAAAGTCATGGACTGATCCCATGTGACCAGAAAGCCGATTGACATTCTCTTCCATATATCGAGCAGGCAGCGGAGGTACAGGAGGCACATCGGCCGGTAAAAGCACAGGTCCGTTTCTGGGTGTGCCAAAGGTGCACAAGGTCTCCACAGCCGCTACCAGGCCGGCTTCCTCATCGTCTGCAGCTCCAGAGGCGAAACCAGAAGTCGACGGCCTTCGCTGTTGATTATAGTGTCCAAAAGCGGCGCTACCAGGAGGCAACGAAGATGATGGAGCGGATTGGTAAGACCTGGAAAAGGACGAGCTGTTACCGCTATGTCGTTTGCGCCGGGCTGCTTCCATCCCATCTCCAAGGCCATAATGCTCACTCATGGGAGGAGGCGTGGTCTCAGCAGAGCTGTAGTCGTCGTCGTCTCGGGTGTCCGAATAACCAGAAGCCGCCGGGGAAGCCGAGGAATTATCGCTATCGGTAACTTTCCCGCTATCCAGCTCTGTCGGCTCATCTTGATTCATACCCACAAGGACGGAAGCAGCCTCCAACAGTTGCACCTGTTGATGTTTGGATATAAGGAGCTTCGAGGTTAACGACCACTCGGGTGTATGTTCCCACCTATAGTAATCACCGGTCAATAAAAAATCCTATGAACAGGGAATACAGTGTGAAAGCGGGTACAACTCGGTCGAAAGGGGTAAATGCGTAAGAAGTAGTGGGAGGTGGAGAGCAGGCAGCTGGAAGACAAAAAGGCCAGAAATACTGACAAATGCTTTGTCAAACAGCTGCTATGCTTGTAGCCCTTCCCACACTGCTCGCATCGCAATTCACCGCTGGCCCTCTTGCCCTCACCCTTTGTTAGGTGCGACCCCTCGCTGGCGCGCCTAGCTTTCGCTTTGGACATACTGCCAGCATTCTCAGCGGACAGAAAGTCGTCAGCGACGGCAGACTCATCGGTCCCTAGCAGATTTTCGTTGCTTCTGAAACCCTCGCTCTGCGGGTATCCGTCATGATTGGAGCCAGCGTGCTTGCCGGACTCGAGCCCTCGGCCACTCGCCATATTCTTCAGATTGAAGCTTCGGCGCTTCGAGACCCCCGGCACGTCCTCTTGTAACGCGGCGGCGACCGCAGCAGCGCTGTTGAGTGCACTTGCATTTATGCTCTTCCGTCTGGTGATACGGTGGGAAGGATTGGCCGCCCCCAAGGAAACCGAATGAGAGTGGTGCCGGGAGGCAGAATGGCGCGTAGGCATATTCGAAGCAGGCGTGGAGCCCGTCGAGAGTCGGTGTGAGCTTTGTGGCCGGGTGACCTGCGGTTCCTACAGAGGATTCTTAGTCAGAGCGCTGGGGGTGTGTCTGATGCGACTCGTACCTTGTAACTGGCCATTGTGAAGATGGTCGGCTCTCTTGATCTTCAGGCTCTCATAAGCCAGATCGAGAGAGCCAAATGTGTCTGTCAGCGGCAACTTGGTCCGATGAATCGCACGCGCGGCACTGATGAGTGTATCTCGCGGGCAGCTGACTCCTCCCTCCCTTCAATTAGGCGTCGTCGAGATCAATGTGCCTGTTCTACTGCCAGGAACAACACAGTCGCTGAGGACCGGGGGTTGTGGTGGTTGACCGTTCCTGAGCAGGAAACGGCGGCTGTCAAGACCGTGGGTTTGTGGTAGCCTCGTTGAAGCGTGATGGCGGCGCAGCATGGACCCACAAATATCAAGAGGTCTCCAATTGAGCGGAATTGAAGAACCCACTTTCCGCCGAAGAGTCAGAAGGAGAGTGATTACCGCTGTCGACGGGATTGAAGAGAAGCACGAACAGATTGGCATGGACGGCGCAGGGGACTTTATGGGATTGTCAATAGGTCTTTCAAAAGCTTGGACCTGGCTTTTGCCTGGATGGAAATTCGAAATTCGACATGGACGGACCAGAAAGATGCGGGGGCTTTGTGACCCTTTCGGACTAAGGCCAACCCGCGCACTAAGATCAGCGGCCTCGAACCTCCGGGCCAAAGAATCACGCGCAGCGGCGTTGCGCAAGAATCGAGAATCTGGAATCAGCACCATCAGGACGATCACGATGCTGTTCATCAATTTGAAGTATTCTTGGTTTGATAGAGTCAGTCACCTGTTCATACCGACTGTTTCGACATTCGAGCGACCAACATCCCCATCGTTGTTTTCCCCAGGTCAGCTAAGGTCCACATGCTTTCCACCTCCACCACTCCACCATGCATTATTGATGCGCCTCCCCGCCGAGGTACCTGAAAATACTTTTAGAGCGACCGAAGCCTCCCCCATCCCACCCCGCGCGGCTCGCGCTAGCCGCTTCGGGCTAGCGGGGCACCGTCCCCGAATCCTTCTGAGCCACCACTCCACAATAATCCCGGCCGACTGATCGTCCCCTGTTTGGGCGGATACGTCCGCCGTTCGCCTGGCCTTCAATCAAATCCGTCCAATTCTCTCGTGCGCAATCTGTGCTGCTTCCACTTGCTGCTGGCAGTCAGTGATGGGAATGGAAACCCGCCAGACATCCATCTCCCATCTGCTGGTATCCCACCCTACTGCCATCGAGATTTCCTCAAGGCTTGGGCTTCGCGAACCGGACCTCAATGCACGCCATGGCAAGCCACGCGCTTGCTTAGTGGTGATCTGTCCCCTGACAAGGATCCGTCTTGCATCTCCGACCTGGCCAATCAGACGTGCGTCCCGTCAAGTGTTCCCCATCGGTATGGTGGTAGTTCGGAGCGATAAGAAAAGGTGGTCCATATGCCGGTGTTCAAGATCAGTGGCGAGCATACACTGCGTGTCTTCTGCAATACCCCTCGACCGCTGCAATCATTCTCAACTCACGACTTTGCCCATTCCAATGTTTGTGTGCGAATTCGCATGGGTCATCAGCAGGTCGTGGCCTCTTCGTGCGGTGTCTCTAAAGACTGGTCGACGGCAGTGTCGAAATCATTGCTGACCCGGTGTCCTGAAATGGGGGGTTTCAGAGTTCCATTGGTCAAGACCTTCTCGTCGACGGTGATTACACTGGTGGGCCACTGAATCCATGAGCGTAAGTCATCATCGAGCTCGCGATGAATGTTGTCAATGATGTGCATCGCCCATCCCCTCATCCACCAGTAGAAGTCGAGGTGATGTAGGATGATGCAGTAGTGCGCCAATATGATGAGTGCCTCGGGCTTTCTCGCGTTCATGAGCGATATGTACTGTTGCGGGATCATCACGGGCCACAGGAAGGCAATCGAGACCTCGCACTCATAGGGTGGCCTGTTGTTCATTCGAATGAAACACATCTGAAGAGCCTCCAAAGCCTGTTTGTAAGCAGAGATGGCCTCTGGTCCTTCCGAAGCATTCTCGCAGAGAGTCTCTAGATGTAACAGCTGTTCCTGTAGGACAGCTGGCAGATCCGTCTGAGGAGGTTCCTGTTGGTGGTCATGCAGCAGACCACTGAGCCGGCCTTGTTTGACATATGGCCAAACATTTGCAAGAATAGAACTAACACCACGGATAAGAGGTAGCCATTCGTCGGAGTCATCACCACTATAGTTGAATAGGCCAAGGCTATCAGAAGCCTTGGGGGCCGCAAAGCCATAGACGACGATGAGGGACGAAAGTCCGAAGAAGGCGTCACAATTGGATTCATCCATGCTCGTCATGATAGATCTGAAAGAGCTCAGCGCAGCGTCCTGCTGTTTGACGGCTACATGTGAGAAATAGTCTTTCTTGTCCGGTCTCAACCAGCTCAAATGTAATGCTGATATCGCAAGTATACCTCGCATTAAGCAATCATGCTGAAAAGCTACCTGGGGAGCGTTGATGCGCCACAGCTCGTGAGACGAGTTGCGATCGGACAATGTAAAGCAAGTCTCAGTGATGAAGTGGTGTAAAAGCTCAAGGTCTTCCATTTGCAGGCCTGGAAGATGAAATCCAGTGCTATCAAAGTATGAAGTTTCCGTTGCGGGAGAGTGATCAGTTGAGCTATTTGCCCTGGATTTCGATTCTGATTTGGATCCGGATCCACGGTGCCGTTGGGCTTGCGGTGATGACGATGACATTGACGTACTGGTTGGCGTGCGTGACGAGGCCGAAGAGAAGTCACAGGGGATTGAGTGCTTCTCACAATTAGAGCATCGAGGCTTAATCTCATCACACTAGTGAATTGTAACAATGATCCTATGTCAGTGATCTATCCCAGGATTTAATGCCACAAACAACAGAAAGTACGACCAATGACTGAGAAAATCATAAATCTTACCTTGATTCTTCGCTTTTTGCAATTGGCGCATCCATTGCGACTCTTGGGATGGCTCTTGCGAGACACCATATTGGATGTGAGCTCAGAACACGGCGGCCTTCCAGGTCGGAAAAGAGCAGGTGCAAGGGATTAGTAGGTGAAAGAGAAGTTCTAGGTTATTCTTATATGAGATTGCTGCTAGAATAGAGAGCCGTGAAATTCTAGATCAAGTCGGTCCTCACGTGCGCAAGCATCCGATGAACTGTGTGATGTCGATTGCCGACTAAAGTCAGAAGGCTAGCCAACTCTTCTCGTGTATAGAGAGGTCAGCCCTATTGTAATATCGTCAATTTGATGGAGTGACTATTCGTAGGTACTCCGACAAAGATCAATCGGAGCCTGTTTTGCTGACGGTTGAAGATCTTCGTTCTCGCGTGGAGAAGCGAAAGTAAGCACAACGGCGCGAGGGATGACGCAAGCTTAAAGACGCGACACGTCCTCATCAAAAGAAGCCTTTGACGGTAGCACCAAAAGGTACAAATTTTGTAGTCAATGGAGCTCAATCTCAGGTCCAGTCAACCATGGAGTACCAAAAGGTGGGTAGAGGAGGAGCTGGAAATTACTACAGTCAACAAGACGTTGAGAAGGCCCTGAAAAGTACTGAAGTGAGTGGCTTGAAGACCCTAGTGACCCTGCGTCTCTAGTTCTGACACGTTCTGATTAACGAAATATATTAGGATGTTGAGGCCCAGCGGACTGCTGTCAAGCCGAGTCTCGAAGACATAGAGAGATCACGATCCGAGTACGCTCACTCCGGTCGTGGCGGTGCTGGCAACTATGCAAACGCTACGAAGCTTGCAGAAGAGACTGCTCACACTGTGGATGTGACTGCATCATTGAAGGAGAGCAAGCCACCAGGCATAGGATACTATGGGAGAGGAGGCGCAGGCAACTATCGAAGCGGTAATGCAGAGAAGCAAGAGGACGAGGAGGGGATATCGGAAAAGCAGGAAAAGCTGCACCAGCAGGTGGTGAAAGACGTGGAATCTGGTTTGAAGGAGCCCGAGAAAGCGCATTTGGGAGGTGAAAAACTCGAATATGACACTCTTAAGTAAAATCAACCTCGATTGCCATTCATCGCCTCCATTTCGACATCTCGTTATATCATCCTCTTGAGTTGACCTGAACGCCACGCTATGCATATCAAGTCGTCTTGAGCAGCTCTTCAATCGATGTCCATCTCGTCCTGAACTCCACCACCAACCAGCATCCGTTGTCTGACCTTCTTCGCGACCTTTTGCCTCTGTTTCTGCCGCGGCGCCTCCACCGTCTCCACAGCTTCCACTTTCAACGGCTCCTCCACTTCTGTAGCTACCTTTTGCGAAGCCCTCATTCTTGGTAATAGATGCTCATTCTCAGCCACCAACTTCGCATTCGCAGCCTTCTCTCGTTCCTTGTTGCCTGCCATACGGTTCTTGTAGAATACTCTCTCCCTCTTCGTCCTGATCTCCGATACTCTTTGCATGGCTTTGAGTGTGGTGGCTACGTGCTCTCTGTTGTAGCGGACGGGAACATTGCGACGGGCAGCGAAGGTTAGAGATTGATCAACGACCATTTCTTTCCCTGCCGCTTTGCGAAAGGCCTGCGGAGCGTTCATTAGCACCGCTCTCGAAGGGCCAAATAATTCGTATTGGGAGCCTCGCTAAAAGGGAGCGGTGTCGTACCTTTGTCCACTTAAGCTTGCGAGGGTTTCTCTTTTTCTGGAAATTCTTGTGGCCTAGGCAATGTGAGAATCAGCATTTCAAGGATGCTCACGATCAAGGACATGACTGTACATTTTGATCTACAAAACGTGAACTTTTTGGCGTCGTTGCGCACAAAGGTGATGCCTTTACTTGGGTATGTGGGCCTGGAGCAGAAATAACAAGTTTCTATATGCATCTTGGCGAGGCCTATGAATTTAGAATCAAGCGCTTCATGTTTTCACGGGAAATGCTCGAATATCAGAAAGTTCGGCGGACTAGAAGGACTTACGGCTACGCTAGCGAGTATTGGGATAAGTGCCGTTTTTGCGGGCAAACTCACCTTCGCCTCCAGCATGATCGGGTTTCAGTTCCTCAACGTATTTGCGAGAGGTGGAAGCCTCACACACATTTTCATACTCCTGGCTGATTGCTAATAATCCGCTGGCGTCCGAACAGAAGTCCCGGTCAACTATGGCGACAGTGGTTGGGATTGGAGTCGGAGTAGCTGCTGCTGCGTTCTTCGTCAGTAATCTTCAAAGACATTTTTCGCACAAGTCAGACTGATAGCAATAGGGAAGGGCGGGCCTAGTCGCATTTAGGAAGTATAGGGGAGGAGCGGCAGGTGTCAGCGCGCTGGGCAGAGCTTTCTACAAGGGCGGCTTCGAACCTAAGATGAACCAGAGAGAAGCAGCGTTGATATTACAGCTAAAGTAGGGGCCCTGCGTGCTGAGCACAACTCCTGTACTGACATTTGTCTCTAAAGCGAACGCATGCTCACCAAAGAGAAAATACGGAAGAACCATCGACAACTCATGCTCCTGAACCATCCTGATCGGGGAGGAAGTCCGTATTTAGCCACAAAGGTCAACGAAGCGAAAGAATTTTTGGAAAAATCCACGAGAGCGTAAATTCATGCGGAACATTGTATATCGAAATGGGTGCATAGCGTGGAGTTCTTGGGTCGCATTTGCACGGCGTCACTGGCGACATCGCTGGCTGGAAAGATGTCACAAATTCGGGGAGGAGTTTGGCCACATAGTGGAAGTCTTTAGTGCTGTGTTTGTGTAAGTTCGAATACAAATGCTCCTCTCAATCGCTTCGTGGGTGCAAGGAACACCGAGCTGTGCATCCAATGTATGGATCAGTCCTTTCGACAATGTGCCTTTTGTCGACTTAATGTTTGGAAAAGCCTTCATTGACCGAGGAGAAAAGAAACGTCCAGAGCATGATGTTCGAAGAGGGAAGCATTCGGTGCAGCGAATGTCCGAGCTCTATACTAAAGTGTTTCACGAATATGATATGGTCTAAAATCTGTTTCTAGGTCCTGGAGAATACCTGCCACTTCATTAAGTTCAAGGTACTCAATTCGACCCTTTAATGTCTTCAACTACTCATATTCCCGGGCTTTCCTCGGTCTCAGTCATCGTGTGCACTCAAACAGTCTTAGGGGTTCGAATCCTCGATAGTCAATGCTTTCATGTATGAAAGCAAATCCTATCGTGAAAGATACGCTTCGTCCTTAGATTCCCGAAAAGTCTGAAACATATTGTCTCGACTGGTTTTGCCGGGATACCTCAACAACGAGAGACTTCTTCTGGGTACTACGACTCCCTTCAAAACGTCCTCTAATTATCCTTTCCAACGGCAACACCTATCGAGTTCACATTTTCTGCGTCTTTTCTACAAAGCTTCCAATCAATTTAGTGAATTCTCTCCGCCACTCCATGGGCAAGGCATGTCCTCTGCCCTGCACAATAACCTTCGTCACCCCTCTTTCTTCTCCTCCAAGCTCCTTACATAGAATCTCTCCATGAGGAAGAGTAATCATCTTGTCTATCGTCCCATGCACCACTAAGATCCTCTCCCTTCCTACCTTGTCTCCTAGCTCCTCTAATTGGCTTGCGCTTTTATGGTGATATGCGGCAGCAACAATCTGACAGAGGAACCCTTTAAGCGTGAACGCATCTTTGTCCTGCCGTTTCTTCACCTCTTGAGCGGCAAAACGGTCGCCATTGGTGGGAAAATGGCCTTCAGCGTCTGGTTCATTGAGCCACTCTTCGCTGAATTGACGGGCTTTGAGATCTCTGAGCTGGACGTCCAAAGCTTTGGGTATACTGGTGAGAATCTTTCAGCGGATGCTTGATTTATCATCACAGGATGAGGTGACGGTACAAGAGATTCAGTCTATTTGTAAGGTTTTCAAAAAATCCTACAGTATTGAAAATTCTGCATTGGTTTCACAGTCAGTATTGCCACTCTTGGGTGTTTGCGATGTCTAGAATATGTATTGAGCAATGATCAAGTAGCTAATGTTCACGAAGCGTGAATTCTATTCCAATGATCTGCGGTCATGAAGGATACCTTAGGAAAGACGTACCTCGGCGCTGTCGACACCAAAGACAAAGATGCTATCCTATCAGGTATCATCAGAGCCTACTCTACCTCGTCAGCGGAAGGACTCCCCGCACCTGTACAGTATTCATACCTACCACTTCTTGAGCTATCATACCACCCATGCTGACACCGGCTATGTGTAATTGACGTTTGTCAGTCCATCCAATGTCGTCAATGAGCTCAATGGCGTCTTTTGCCATCTCTGATGTAGAATACCGCGCCAATGGTTTGTCAGACTCTCCGATACCCCGGTTGTCGAAAATCATGGAAGAATACTTGACGCTCTGATCGCGATTTGTGTTTTGACCATGGCCAAAATCCTTAGTCTGTCGTTGCCATGCGGATTTGAGGGTACCTGCATATTTTGAAGTGAGGAACGATTTTCATGTTTCATCGCGCTACAGTAAGGATTTATTGCACTTAGTGGCTGAAAGACACTCATGGTACACCACGCTTTCTATTCTGATAAAAGACAATCACGCCAGAAATTTTCTAGAAGTATCGGGTGATCTCTTTTCTGTAAGACTATGCATTTGGGATAACTGATGTGAAAGGAGCCTTGTAGACGATGTCTCGAGGGTTTCCTCGGCCAGTGGATCGATTAGATGCAAAACTGGACTCTTGCTCCGAGATTAAGCCCAACCCAAATGCATGTTGGAGTTAATAAAACAATCCCTCTTACCTAATCCCATGATCCACTGAGAGGGACCGATCAGATATTAGCAGCTGTATCCCATAGATCTCATGCTATTCAGCATTGATTGATTTGTAATACAGGGACGTGCGAGCGTTGTTATTCTGAATTCGAAAGCAAATGCAAAGGAATTTTTACACCGCAAAAAGGCTCAAGTCGCACGAGGCCATACCACGAGTTTAATAGGGCCATGGCCATGTATTTCATAAGCGATCCGTATTGGGCCACCGCGTCCAATCGCAACAGTGGTTTTGCCTTTCTTTGCCGGCTTGAGATCCCAGGTGACGTGCTCAAATTCGGGATGTTTGACAATTTCCGCAGCAGTAAGCGGCACCCTTCAGGCCTGTTAGCTGATATTGATGTGCGGTATGAGCATGAATGTTCCTTACATCGTGATTGATGAGTGCAACAGATTGTCGAAAGATGTTTTCCTTATTTTCCGTGTTTTCCTATCTGGGACTGAAGAAACACGTGAAGCGGCTCGGAGTTAGATAACGAAATAAAGCCGGCGGCACAGTCGATCCGTCATGCTGACATAGGCGTGCGATTTGATGGCAGGCTGCAACACAATCCTGATGAAACCAATGGCAGCGCAACAAATATGACAGGATTCCAAGCCGGATTGACTTTACTTCTCTCCTTCCTTGCTAGTTCAAAATAGAGATGTTCACGTCGCTAAACTCATCCTGGTTGTTTAACGAACCTGTTCCTTTCTCTCTGCTACGGTAGTTTGGTGTTCAACAGCAAGGTATCATGGATGGTATCCAGCAGCCTCGTCCACGGATGGACTCCTATGATCTGCCTCCCGTGACCAATCCTCCTCCGCAATTCTTTGGTGGAAACGGGACTCAGGCCTCCCCAACACTAGCGAACTTCGACTTCAACGAAGGTCCGGATGGGCTGGATCAGGATGGCGGCCACGATGAGAACGATCCAAAGAGAAGGAGAATAGCGCGGGTGCGTACTGTGTTGACCGATTCGATGCACTTCGGTGTTGACAGTTAGGGCAGGCCTGCGACATGTGCCGAAAGAAGAAGATAAAGTGTGACGGAAAGATGCCAGCATGCTCCCATTGCATCAACTACAAGACAGAATGCATCTTCACCCAAGTCGAAAAGAAGCGTAATCCGCCAAAAGGGTTTGTCGTTCATAATAAGCCATGATCTTTACCAGGCTGACAAGCAAGAAGTGCAAAGTATATCGAGGGATTAGAGAATCGTCTGGGTCGAATGGAGTCTTTGCTAAAGCTTTCTGGGCTTTTGGGCGGAGAAGATGATGGCAGAACAGATTTGGGGACTTTGGAGCGAAGACTAGCAGATAAGAGCTACCCCCAAAGCAATGGAGGCACCCCAACCAGAGAGTCCGCGGCAAGTTTGAAGTCTGGAAGTCAACCTCGCACGTTGCAGTCACCAAATCCTACTCCCCAACTTGACAAGATGCCAACGCCAGTCCATTCGCCTACAGAACGACCGCCTAAGGAGAAGGAAGAAGCTGTAGAGGAATTATCGGATATGATGTGCTCCCTTGTTACAAATAATTGCGGCGAAACAAGATACATAGGTAATGGCTTCCGCCGAATAAGTCTTGGCCGAGATTGACTGTGTGCAGGATCATCGTCTGGATTCTCCATTTTCTCCCCTAAAGGCATACAATGGGTCAACGAAAAGACAGGAGATACCTCGTTTCAGGATATGATTGCTTCGGCAGACGTTTCGGATGTAAAATGGGCGTATTGGAAACCTGAGGTATTCGAGGATATGTTCGCCAGAAGGACTTTTGTTCCTTTACCACCTAGAGATGAAGCACTCTCCTTGCTGAAGGACTTCTTCGAAAACTTCAATTGCATGTTTCCGCTTTTCCACGAACCAACATTTATGCACTTAGTGAATAGAAACTACTCACGGAACCCGTATGAGGGGTCAGGCTGGTGGGCCAGTCTCAACGTCGCATTAGCCATAGCGCATCGAATACGGGTGATGAGTAATTTGGTTCCTCAAGAAGAGGACAAGAAAGCATGGGGCTTTCTCAAGAATGCGATGGGTGTACTCACAGAGCTCACGATGCGAAATACGGACCTTCTCAGTGTGCAGGCTTTGCTTGGCATGGTAAGGAAGCCTTTGCGATAATGCAGTAATGGGCTTGCTGCTAATTCGAGACGGTCAGGCTCTCTTCTTACTCGGTACTCCCAATCCGCAGCCATCCTTCTTCCTAGTTGCGGCAGCTATCCGTCTCGCAAACAGCATAGGTCTCCACAAGCGAGGGTCGGGCTTCAACTTAAATCCTGTGGAGATCGAGCAAAGGAAACGCGTGTTCTGGATTGCGTATCTGCTCGACAAAGAGTAAGCCGAATGCGAGACCTCGCAATCATATTATATTAATTGTGCTTCAGTATTTGTTTACGATCAGGGCGGCCGCCAGCGCAGGACGATGACGATATGAACGTCGATTTACCGACCGAAGATCCGGTTGACAACATCGGTAACATCCCGCTTGCTGATGGCAAGGGCAAAGCCAATCTATTCAGATTCATGGTTACTTTTGCGATTATCGAAAGCAAAGTATACAAACAACTGTACTCTACTAAAGCTTCGAGACAGTCAGACGGTGCCTTGCTCAATACTATCGGCGAGCTCGACAGAGAGCTTGAGGAATGGAAAGACGCCATACCTCTAGACTTCCGGCCTGAGCATGAGATTAAGGCCTCACATACTCCATTAATACTCCATGTTGTAGTCCTCCATTTCGCCTACTACAACTGCCTTACAACGATTCATCGGATGTCGGTTCATCACGGTTACTGGACGAGTCGGCTCTCAAACTATGCGATACAAGGTTTGAATGCGAGACCACTGAATCCAAGAGTCTTCTCGTCAGCAGCTCTGTGTGTGCAGGCTGCGAGGGCTTCAATCCATTTGATTAGATACATACCGCAAGGCGATTATTCCTGTGTTTGGTGAGTAATCCTTCCTATAGTAAATCAATATTGACTAACATCCTTCTAGGTTGATTCTTTACTTTCCGGTCTCCGCACTCGTCACCCTATTCGCTAACATCCTCCAAAACCCACAGGACGCCCGTGCCCGCTCAGACGTCAAACTAATGAACCAAGTGGTCAACTTCCTTTCGCTCCTCGCTGTCACTGAAGAGCAAGGCGGCGTCAAGCGCATGCTAGGCGTTTGTGCCGAATTTGAGCGAATCGCTCGTGTCGTCCTCGAACGTGGCGACAAGGAATCTCATTCCCGCCGAAAGCGAAGAAGCAGCAAGATCAACGAGACCGACATTCCCATCACCCCAAACCAAGTACCGCAAAAACGCGCAGCGCCGCCGACACCGCAGTCGAACAATGCACCTACTCCCCAGGACCTCTTTACCCCAGGCTTCAGCGGCGATCTCAATAACCAGCCCTTCAACCCCAACCTACCTGGTTTCTCCCCTTCAATGCCAAATCTAGACATGTCCCTTGACTTCAGCGGTGCCGAATTCAACCCTAATATGCTGCCTTCGTCCGATGGCATGGAAGACTTTTCCAATGGTGATATGAATGGGCAGCAATTCAACGGTGAGGGACTCAACGTCGGCTCGTTCCAACAACCATTCGTGCCGCAGGATCTCTGGCAAATGCCGATGACGTTGGAGTGGGATTGGGCCGACGTGGGTAACATGACTGGAGGGAATGGATTTCCTGCGACGTTCGATGCCGGACAAGGGCAAAACGGCAGTATGAATGGACAGGGCCCTATGTAATATGATTGTGGTTTGAGACGGCGTTCATGAAAGCGCTTAGAGAGATGTTTCGATACGATGAATTGCAGACATGAAAACATTGGGGGTAAGCATGATATGCATTCAGGGGAGGAATGTACACATACAGTTCAGTCTAGCGGTTCATAGCGCAGTGAAGACATTTATTCGGGTCGACTTAAGAGAAAGGGGCGAGTGACGTTGTATTCAAATTTTTACCCACTCCTAGCTATCAGAAAGATGCACCCACCCAAAGCAAGCCAATGCTCCGCGTCCCAGATGCTGAAAAGATGCCGCTGAGAAGGTAGCTGTACATATCAATTCCCTCAATCAATAAAATCGCTGCGGTCTATCCGAGTATTTTATAGCCACCGCTCCGCCCGGCGCTTCAGGGGCTGGACCTCCAGGCGGCTGCAACTCCTGCGGTGGAGGCGGCGCGCTCTTGCCCCCATCAAAGTATTTCGAGAACTCCTTATTATCCTCAAACGGCCTCTTCCCCAAGATTTCATTCAAATCATCCCTTGTCAACATCTCCTTACTAAGCAGCGCCTCGGCCACCAGCCCGACTTCCTTCTTCTTTTCCGTGAGGAGATCTTTGCACTGGTGATACGCTTCGTCTACGATACGATGGACCTCGCTGTCGATATTGCGGGCCGTGTCTTCGGAAAAGGGTTTGTGGAGCTGTTGTTGGTTATCGTCTTCGTAGTGGAGATAGCCGATTTTGGAGGACATGCCGAATTTGGTGACCATGGCCGTAGCCATGCGTGTGACTTTTTTGAAATCGTCACTGGCGCCGGAGGTGACGCTGTCGAAATGGAGTTCTTCGCTTACGCGGCCCCCGAGCGTCATGGCCATGCGGTCCATTAGCTGGTTAACGTTCATGAGGTAGCTATCGCCTGCTGGTAGGTATTGTGCGTATCCGAGTGCGGCTTGGCCACGGGGGATGATGGAGACTTTGAGAAGGGGGTCGGCGTATTTGAAGAACCAGCCGCAGATGGCGTGGCCGGCTTCGTGGTACGCGACGGTGCGTTTTTCTTCAGGTTTGAGAATCAGGGATTTCTTCTCTAGACCCCCGATGACGCGCTCGATGGCTTGCTCGAAGTGCGTCATTGAGACAGTGTCTGCGCTTGTGCGGGCAGCTAGAGGAGAAGATTAGTGTATATATATCAAGGGAACTGCGAGGGAGAACTTACCAATGAGAGCAGCTTCATTGACACAATTGGCGATGTCGGCGCCCGAGAAGCCAGGAGTGAGAGCTGCTAATCTACCTGTCAAGTGCTCCATCTCCTCGTTTGTGACTATCTTGCCGAGGTGGACCTTGAAAATCTGCTTTCGTCCGTCTATTGTAGGAATGTCTACGGAGATTTGCCTGTCAAATCGTCCAGGTCGAAGGAGAGCCTGGTCCAAGACGTCAGGTCGATTGGTACCCGCTAGAACGATCACCTGTTCTGCGGTATTGAAGCCATCCATTTCCGTCAATATTTGATTTAGAGTCCCCTCTCTTTCATCGTTACCGCCAGAAAGTCCGCCCTTGCCTCTTGCTTTTCCAACGGCGTCGATTTCGTCTATGAAAACAATACAAGGCGCATTTTTTCGAGCATTTTGGAACAAATCTCGGACCCGGGAGGCACCAACGCCAACGAATATTTCCACGAACTCTGAGCCGCTTATGCTAAAGAAAGGTACCTGTGACTCTCCAGCGGTAGCTTTCGCCAATAGAGTCTTACCGGTACCAGGAGGCCCCGAGAGCAGAGCACCTCGAGGAATCTTAGCTCCCAATCTCTGATATTGGCCAGGCTCTTTCAGAAAGCTGACAAACTCCATGATCTCTGCCTTCGCCTCGTCCATGCCGGCAACGTCCTTAAACCGAATCGCTATATCTGTCTCATGATTGAACTTCTTGGCTTTGCTTTTACCCATTCCAAAGATGCCGCTTTGCGCTCCTCCGCCACCACCAGCTCGTCTTGACACCCAATATAATCCAGCGATTAACAACACGGGAGGGCCGATCGAAACTAAGCCGGAAAGCCAGTTTACCTGATCTTCATATGATACTGGTATGCGCTCGGAACTTGGTATGCCTAATTCCTTGTGTGCGTCTTCAAGCTTTCTCTCAAATGCTTCCACAGACCCGATACTGAAGTAGTACCTGAAATTACCATGCTGCGCTGGACTTTCCGGGTACATTCTTCCTGTTGCTTCCCGGTTTAGGTCGACCCTGACTCGGTTGCGATCGAGTACTGTCAGTTTGTCCACTAGACCCTTGTCGAAAAATGTTGTCCTGAACTCTTGATACGTAATATCCTTGGAGTTCTCACTAGGGAAAACGAAGCGATATAACAGGTAACTAACAAACGCAGTTGTCAGAAATGTCCCAGTATCTATGTTAGCCCCGAACTCCTTAAAGCTAGACGAATCCCCGCTCTTCTTCTTTTTGCCTCCCCCACTTGAGGCTGTGCTATTGCGTTCATCAGATTTGGACTCTGATTCATGCTTGCCCTTCCTTGCTGCTGCTTTTTCAGCCTGCTGTCGTGCTAATTTGCTGGTCATCCTGATAAGCTTTGCAGCAGTCGCAAGATCAAGCGGCTTGTTTTTCATGGTGTCCATAACCTCTCGTATCTCAACAGGAATCCCGGTATTTTTCATATCTTCGAAAGCATCTTCAAGCTCCTTTGATTGCGACGCTGGTAGACCCTTGTTCAAAGTTGCCATAAGCCGGTCCACTGCCTCCCGCTCTTCCTTCGTCAGTTTTGACATCGGAGGCGAGCTAGACTCTGCGGCATTATCGGGAGACATAGGACCTGAGTCGTCGTAGAGACTCTCGAGGCCTGGCGCCGCTTTGTTCTGCGGGTCTTGCTCCTGATGTCTGGAGGATTGGACATGGTGCCGTGATGACTGCGATGACATCGGTCCCGCATTGTCGTATAACCCTTCGAAGCCACGGGCTGGTTTGCCGGGCTTTCGTTCATGGTTGGTCACCGACTCTTTACTCGCATTCGCATTTTTGGATTCTTTGGGATCTTGTGGTTTGGAGGTGGCATATGGTTGTCTTCGCGACCCTACTAAACGCGAGGACTGGCGAAGTAACCTTTGGTGAGAAGAAGAATGAGAGTAGATGGCTATATCAGTATTCGACCCCGACAGTCGTGCGAGGTATCTCGACCGTTGCAGAAGCGTGGTCATGATAGACTTTGGAGAGGATTCGGGAACAGCACCAGCGGCGAGGTGAGTGCTGAACTTTAGTCTGCTGTCATCGGTGCGAAGGAGTACAACCAAAGGATGTTCGTAGTAGGTTGCGGGATTCGAGGGTGAAATAGTGGCATTCTGAAAGGTTGAATCTTAAGAGATCTAACGTGGTGAGTCTGTGACGAGGTTCGATCTCGCGCTAGTATTTCCTTGGCATTCATCGCCACTTGGTCTCCATGCACTAAAACCTCAATGAGAATTCGCAATAGTATCACACTTACGAGAATACATTCCACCAAAATTCAAGACACGTTCAAACGGTAAAGGGAGCCGTAAAGGGAGCGTTTCACACAGACTTTGATGGCCCTCATTTCACACAAGACCATAGCTTGGTTTCTATCAAGGTGCGAGCTGTAGATTACTTCTGCCGAGAGATTTGAATAGTGGACGAATCAGTCAGACATTTGGTTGCTCAATTATATTTCCGCCTACGCAGCTCATTTCTTCTCAGCTGACTTTGACCCCGTTCTATCGCTGAAGTCGCCTGGGAGACCCCCAGGTAGCTTCGGAAGAAACTTGCCGACCCTCTTTTGATATTCTTTATACTCTGGATACTTCCTCGCGGAGAGCAACTCCGTAAACCACGTTGACGCTTGAAACAAAATCAAATATGCGATGGCTCCGATACTCGTCCAATTGTAGTACGTTTGCGTGATCCAGCACGACCATGCGTAAAGAGCCACCCAAACCGACTGCTCCGCTCCGAAATTAGGATGCCGGCTGTAGGCCCATATTCCAATAGTGTTGAACCCACGATCTAGGTCTTCTTGCTTGAATCCGTGCGGTACTTTCGCAGTCTTCTGGTATTCCTTCTTCGCAGTTTGGTAATCTGAAAGTCTCACTATCAATACTCGAAGTTATGATGTTTCATGCCAACCCTGGACTTACTCCATTGTTTTCCGTCGGCATAGTGGGCAAGCAATATCAAGGCGCCTAGTCCTCTTGAAATTAGTAGATCGCCAATCGGGAACGACGTCGCAGCGTTTTTTGCCGCAAGCAACAGAACATAGGTTGGGGTCGTGATTACGAAGAGCAGTAACTATAATACAGTCTCAGCGTCTGCCACAGGATGCAGGCCCCTGAACCTTACACTTTGCGCAAGAGAAATGAAGATGACATTGAAAATGAAAAAGAGCGGTCGATTAATGTAATCTCTTAGGACCTCCCAACGGTAATCTTCTGAGCCAATGCTATAGCCTCCTTTGCGCCAGTAATTGTAGGTCAATCGGGCCTGTCGCAATTAGCACACATCTCCTTCGCTGACTGCTCTCTACCGTACACTCCAGGCACCGCTGAATAGTAGCAGAGTATCCAATCTTCTCGTCGGAAGCCCGGCCGCGTGCGCATAGAGGACAAAATGAGCGTTGTATATTGTAGGCAGTATGCTCCAGCACCGATCCACCTGAGAATAATTCCTATTGACCTCCGAGACGATCAAGAAGATCGGTGCCAAGAACAGCGAGAAGGCAAAAGCGGTTACCACAGGATTGGTGGAGATATACAGCACTTTAAGGGCTTGTGTATTGTTGATATTCTGGAAGATTTGTTGTGGTAAATCGTAGAGCTGAGGCACATATGGCAGGACAGTCTTGGAGAAATCAGCACAGTCAACGAGCGACTTGGCCACCGGCAGAGACATATTAACGACTGTCAGTATTCCGTGTGAGCGAAGGAACCGAGAGAAAGAAGCATTCACAGCCTTTGATGACCCTCCGAGCCTCATGATCTCAGAGACTCTCGGGTACACGGCCCGAGATCTCGCCGATCAACTTGTCGCGTCCGGAGTATTTACTACCTCGTTCGCATGTGTTATTTACCGTTGCATAACCATGCACCAATGCAGGAAATCTGCAGGATTCGAGTGGAATCGATCTTACTCCTGAATCTGAAACGACCATAGATTTCTACGATTGGGCTACTGACGTTGAAGATTCTTTGGCATTATCCTGATTCGACACGGCTGGAGCACGATGGGACCGTGTGGCCAGAGTCGCTGTGTCAGTGTCGTCTCAAGAGGACACTGCCATGGCACGCAGAGTTCTCTGTGTCGCTGAGAAGCCTTCCATTGCCAAAGCTGTTTCTCAGCATTTGAGCGGGGGACAAGTAAATACGGTGAGCTGGGATGAATTTTGCATTGATGAAATCGGGCTTATGAATACAAGCGGAGCATCACTGGCAATCCTTACGTCAAGAATTACGATTTCGATTTTGATTTTGGCCCACCATGGGGCAGCTCATTGGTCACCATGACAAGTGTCATTGGGCATCTCAATGGTCTAGACTTTCCTTCACAGTATAGAAGCTGGCGCTCTTGTGATCCCGGAACCCTGTTTGATGCACCGGTAGAAAATACTGTAGACAAGGACAAAACAGCCATAGCCAACAACATCGAACAGCAAGCCCGTTATGCCAAAGCTCTGTTCATATGGACCGACTGTGATCGTGAAGGTGAACATATCGGCTCAGAGGTAAGGCAAGCGGCTTGGAAAGGCAACAACAGGATCGAAGTCAAAAGGGCGCAGTTCAGCAATACAGAGCGAGCGCACATTATCAGAGCCGCCCAGAATCCAATCAATCTTGACGATCGTCAAGTCAATGCAGTAGCAGCACGAGTTGAGATCGACCTTCGCCTGGGTGCAGTATTCACTCGATTTCAGACGCTTGCATTGCAAGCAATGGGTGAAGAATTTCAAGACCAACCTATAAGTTATGGATCCTGTCAATTCCCTACACTTGGCTTTGTTGTGGATCGATACTTCAGAGTCAAGAACTTTGTGCCAGAGACGTTCTGGAGCATCAAGGTAATACATCACCGTGACGATATGGATGTAGCATTCTCGTGGAGACGTCATCGATTGTTCGACCGAGCGGCTGTTGTCATTCTGTTCGAGAGATGCCTCACAGCACGCATGGCAACAGTAACCAAGCTGCAGAACAAACCAACGAGCAAATGGCGACCTCTTCCGCTAACCACTGTTGAGCTGCAGAAACTTGGAAGCATGTATCTTCGAATGGACAGCCAACGTGTTATGAAAATCGCCGAGGATCTGTATACTAAAGGATTCATTAGTTACCCCCGTACAGAGACCGATTCTTTCGATAAAAACATTGACCTCCGGAAGCTCGTGGAGAAGCAAGTTCAAGATGCGGCATGGGGAACTCATGCGCAGGGTCTCTTGAATGGCCATTTCAAACAACCGCGTGGCGGTCGAAACAATGACCAGGCTCACCCTCCAATTCATCCAGTCAACTACGTAAGACCAAGCTCTTTATCGGAGGACGACCGACGGGTCTACGAATTCGTCGTCCGACGATTTCTTGCCTGCTGCTCCGAAGACGCAAAGGGAGAATCGACGACAGTCGAGATTGAATACGGTGACGAGACATGCTTCACCAATGGGCTGATCGTGCTAGAAAGAAATTATTTGGATGTCTACCCGTACGAAAAGTGGACAAGCAGTCAACCATTGCCGAGATTCGCCCTGCATGAGACTTTTGAGCCTACGGAAGCTAACATCACAGAAGGGGAGACGACGGCACCGGGCTATCTCACTGAACCTGAGCTCATCAGCTTGATGGATGCCAATGGTATAGGAACTGATGCAACTATGGCGGAGCACATTGCAAAGATCAAGGAAAGACAGTATGTAATGACGCAGCCACGAACAGGCGGCGCTTCAGCCGTCCACGGTAATCGTGGAGGTGGCCGAGGTGGCCGGGTTGGTAGGGGAGGTGGCCGAGGCGGATCATCTGCAGCGGCTGGCAGCAGCGGCGGCAGCGTGCAGCAATTCATTCCAACTACGCTCGGCGTTGCCCTAATCGAAGGTTACGACGGTATCGGCTTAGAGACCAGTCTCGGTAAGCCCTTCCTCCGTAAAGAGATGGAAATCAAGATGAAAGAGATATGTGCTGGACGGAAGAGCCGTAATGATATGGTACATGAGACATTGGAGCAGTACAGAGAGGTATTCGTCAGAACGCAGCAGCAAGTTGAAGTATTGAAGGCAGTAGGTTCGCCAGGAATGGCAATGGCAAGATGCAAGATGTGCTAATTGATGCAGGCTTGTCGAAAATACGTTTTAGGTGATAGACCCTGATGATGCATGCATTTGAGAATCCCATTCAGGTCGTGTCGCTCGATTCGTAGGAACCCAAATAACGGTCTCTGCCATAATTGGTGTGAACATCAGATACACCCCATCAAAGAATTTATACTTATGTACGAGTCAAAGTATATCTCTGGCTTCATGCCCCTTTCGTCTCAGGTTGGCGAAGATGGCTGCACGGGACTCCTTACGTGACCTGCTTGCATGGCGCATTGCGCTAGCACAAGCCGTGCCCCCTCTACAACAACGGTTTGTTCCCCCACGGCAAGTTGGTGCATGATTCAGGCTACCGCGACATACATAGATCTACACAGATCAAACATTGGCCCACCCACTCGACATCTGGAAATTTGGCCGCCATTTGGTCGCTTGTTCGTCTGACATGACACGAAGTTCCGTGCATGCAGGGCCGAAGCCTGCCGAGACTGACCAATAGCCGCTCCTACTGAAAACCGCCTACTGCATCATGCTGACACCCCCGTTCGAAATAGCTGCACCCAGCCTCACGCAGCTGTCACCCCAACTGTGACGAGATGTGTGTGCCCGAGGTAATTGGGATGTCTTGCTTATCTCATATTCTTAGAAAAGATGTTTCTCCCCGGGCTCGTTTTGCTAGTCCACCTTCTCATCCTGTACGCTCCCCTTTGTACAAGACCCATTGTATCTGCCTTCCGCGTCAAAGCTTCGCATTGTGAACGGAGTCATCTATTCCATTGAACATACACCGATAATTGCGTCCGCAACATCTGGCTGCATAGCAAAGATCAGACCATCTGCCTGACCGCCGCCAAAATCTGGACACCTTTACCCTGGCATTCGTGTTGCCTATAGATTCGTATGGGGCTCTTATATATCGGCCACGACCCTCCATAGGTGCTCGGTAGCCATGGTCGCTTCCCTATCAAACGCCCAGCTGAAGTCGCTTGAGACAACTGAACGAGTGGCATCATGCTTTTCCCTTGTTGGCACTATGTTCATATTTGTCACATTTCTCTCTTCGTCTGACTTCCGGAAACCGATCAATCGTCTAGTCTTTTATGCCTCCTGGGGCAACACCCTTTGCAATGTCGCCACTTTGATGTCGGAATCGCCCGTTCGAGCAGGCCCAAACTCACACCTCTGCCAGTTCCAAGGGTTTTTGATTCAGATGTAAGACATTGTACTGAGAGCATTCGAATGCAAGTCAGCTGACAGCCAAAGGTTTGTGCCCGCGGATGCGCTTCGGAACCTGGCTATGGCTATAAATGTATATTTGACATTGTTCAAAAAGTACAATGCTACACAACTGAAGGCGTTGGAATGGAAGTATCATTTGATGTGCTATGGGGCACCGTTTGTGGCTGCTTTCATCTACCTCTTCGTCAGCACTGAGTCTCGAGGGAAAATATACGGATCAGCGGCGGTATGCATTCCCCAATCCAAGGATCCCCAGGAGCAGTGGATAATGATTCGATATAGCTATGGTGTTGGATATCCAGTCAATGGGACTTTCTGAGAATAGTTACCTGTTATGGACCCGCATGGTAAGCACTTTCAACTGTCATTACTCTCAATTCTAGAGCTAAGTCGTGCCAAAGGGTCTGCATTATCATTGCCTTTACGATATACGTAATAGCAGGTCGAGAAATATTCGCAAAGCGCCACCAGCTTCGGGCTTTCAATATAGTCTCCGAAGAACCCATCCGCTTTGCTAGCCTCTCAAATGACCATTCGAGATACCGAGTCACAAACGAATATCAAGTGACAAGCGAGTATGCATCTCGACCATTGAGCGGAATGGACGGCGCCTACGTGCCCTCCGCCGGTTCAGGGAGTAGTTCTAGCGAGGCATCTAGTAATCCGAAAAGCTATTCCGTGAATATCACCAGCGCCAGGCCATCACTCCCACACAAACAGACTTCTCAACAACGCAAAAACAAAGCCACGATGGAGGCCAATCGCGCAGCCTTCGGCTACGCAAAAGTCGCGTCTCTATTTTTCGTCTCCCTTCTTGTCACCTGGGTACCATCTAGCATTAATCGTGTCTACTCGCTCATACATCCCGGAAGGATCCCTATTCAGTATGCCTATTCAGCTGGGATCGTACTCTCACTCATGGGATTTTGGAATGCAGTCATTTACATCTCGACTTCTCACCGTGCATGCAGGATGCTGTTTTCTAGCATATTCCATGGGAATACCAAGGCTTTCACGTCGAGGGATGTGGCCGAACTAGGCGGTAGGAGGTCGAGGGTGAGAAGTGATGGAGATAGCCTTGAAGCATTAGCGGAAGAAAGTGAGACGGTGTGATGATTAATGGGCGACATGCCATGAGCTCCATGATGGTTTATGCTATGGGATGATCCTAATGCTTAATGTGTCGTGGGCACTGTTCGATATGTACATACAAAAGAAAACGCCGCAGGCCAGGGGCATAGAGCAGCGGGATGGGTTCCAAAAGGTTACGAGTCATATATGATACCACTCCGCGTTTATACGTTAAGTCGTTCAATGTCAATGAATTCAAAAGCTATATTTCGATACGCCGGCTGAAGACTAGGGGTACTAGCCTAATATTCCATTCTCCTTTATTAATCGGAGGGAGCAATCGGGAAGAAAGCTGGCAAGTGAACTAATGAGGCGCATACAGAATCGTAAGGTCACTTGTCCATTTCTCTGTACACGGATGCTGTGGAGATCTACCATGGTTGATACATCTGATGGAAACCATACAGCATCGGTTGCTCCTGACAACCGGGCTCTTGCCTTCCCGTGACATAACCTTAAAATCCACGCGCTCTCGCCTGAAGAACGAACTCTGGCCATGCACCACACCATGCCTTCAGGAGCGCACTCACGGTGCCCACTTGCTATGCAAAGCCAACTCATCTTCGCCCAAATCTGTCGTGGCATGGGCGTGATGGTTTGGAGGACTAACGGTCGAGCAACCTGTCAGAGACGGGGAAGCCGCCGTGAAAACTCCCATTCGCTGGGGCATACAGCCATTCTGCAGGCCAGTCACGAACTAGTCAGTCGCCATGGACCTAACCCCAGAAACCTTGCTGGCAGCCTATGAGGACTAGATCTGTCATCTGTCGCGCAGCATTGGCCGTATGGGTTGGGTAGCTAGCGGTAATCCAAGGAAGTGATTGTTAGGAGTAGTACACACGAAGCCATTTCCCCACGGCCGTCAGTTGCAAACAAACTGTAGAGAATGCTGTCCATCATCCAACTTCACACCTAAATCTCAACGGTTGAAGGAAATTATATCATCCCACTCGAGCCCCTGCGCCCTGCCGCCGGCTTTGCAGCTCGGGCGGAAGCATCCGGTGCCGGCCCAAGAAATTTCTCATCGAGGGAAACACTGTAAACAAAGACCAAGCCAACAATCCACTCACCCACGACGACCACTGCATGCTCAATCCAGCTATACGAAGGCACCTCGACCTAATTGCACACTGCGCAAAAGACTTGATAATGTTGGACCAATAAAAGCGAATTTTCAGAGTGCGACCGAGCGACCAAAGCCGCAGGAAACACGCCTGCGGTAACATGAAGCAACACCCCGAGCGATCTTCCCTGCGGCATCGACGACTGCAGAAACTGTTACAATCGCAGACAAGGCCATAAGGCCTTCGTAGGCTTTCCCTACGCCTTGGGTCCTCGACCTCTACCCAAGGCGGGCCGCCTTCAGCCATGAACCCTCCTCCTCCGCCACCTCCACCTCATGGCAACAATACCAACGGTAAAAATGGTCTTCCAGATGGAAATTACGACATATTCATCATACCTCCTCACTCTGCCGGTGGCGGTTTTTTGTACCTACCCTCTCTAAAACCTCAATGGAATAGCTTCGCTGCAGGTGTTGTGACTACCTTACTATTCGTCATTGTTTCATATAATGTGGTCCCAGTGCTCAAGGAGTGGTTCCTGGCGCTTGTGGCTGGTGGGGCTTCGGCTGTCATCATATTGTTAATATTCGTGGCTATCGGTGCTTGGGCTTTGGGAAAGACAGCCGCAGACTTTGGTGGACCTGGGCAAGGGAGTAGTGGGGGGGCTCACAGGACACATGCGACTGGAGAGCCTGCTGGAGGACCACCACCTCAACCACAACCACAGCCTCAACCGCAACCGCAACCCCAACCGCAACCCCAACCTCAACAACAATACGCCCCTCCGCCAGACCCCAGGCCACCTCCAAAACCGACGTGGCAACGAGCAAACACAGGACCTGCCAATGGCTCCGCAAATACAGGTGCGGCGAAAGGTGGATGGGAGAAAGCAAGGGAAGAGACTCGAAAGAAGGAAGAGGAGCGGAGGAAAGCAGAGGAGCTGCGCAAGAAGCGGGAAGAGGACGAAAAGGAACGGGTGAGGCTAAGAGAAAAAGATGCTCGGGAGAGGGAGGCACGAGAGAGAAGGGAGAGGTTAGAAAGAGAGAGGGCAGAAAGGAAAGAAAGAGCCGAGAAGGCAGAAAAGGCAGAGAAGACAGAGAGGTCAAGGCCTGCGTCTTCAACCAAAAATCACCACCATCCAACTGCGAAGACTGCAACCGATGATGATGCGTACTCATACAGACCGTACGACAACCCGAAGAGACCTTCACACAAAACAGCATCGGCGACCGCGTCGTCGATATACTCCGAATCTTCCTATGCGCCGTCGCAGTCGACGAGTCGAACAACACCCCCAGCCTCACATCGAGGCCCGTACCGTTCCAAGGATCCCGACAAGATTGTCATAAAAGCAGTATACTCGTTCAACAATACTTTCACCAAAGTCCCTATCGCAAAATTGATCTCTGGAATGGGATCTGTGACCGATGGTCTCATATTACGCATCACAACTGAAGGTCTATTCATTGATGACGACGTGAGAGGCGTACCCCAAAGAGAATGGGATGTCAAGGCATGGACTCTGAAACTGGTAGAGGTATGGTGCCCCCACCTAAACGCATTGGGAGCAAGTTCTGGCTCCATCCCTGCATCCCGCAATGGTGTTTCTGGAATATTTGGAAAGAGATGGGTGTCGAAAGCGCCGACTGGTGAGGAGACGGATGCTTTCGTTGATGCTTGCACCCGCGCATGCAAACCGTATTTTCCTGGAACTCCCTCGTCTTCGTCAAGAACGCGGTCTAATCAGAGTGAATTGTCACAGAGCGGAGAATTTAGGGGACTCCATGTCCTGAGAGCTAGTATCAGAGATCAAGAAGGCAAGCGGTACGTCTTCGTACTTCAAGAAGAAGAAGGGTGGAAAGTGGCCGTTGGACTTCAGCGCCTGAGGAGAGGGACACAAGTCCGAGCCTTAGGCGTGAGCGGCATGGCGCAAAACGAGACGAAAGCCATTTTGGAGAACATGGGTTGGGTATAAAACGCAATCTCATGTTGACAAGGAGATGGGTGATAATAAGGGGTTGGATTGGAATGTGACCGCAGCTCCAACCACCTGGATTTGGCCGTGTACAGGTGAGAGCCATATCACACGTCATGATTTTGGTGTGTACAGCAGGTACAGTAGCAGCATTTGTCACGATCTTACCAACAGGAGAGCGAGCAAACAGCATCAGCATAGAGCGACGGAGTTTCATCACATTCGTTTTTTTACCATACCCCCCTTTCGCGCTTTGATGAGTGCTTCCAATGTACATACGAGATGGTCTTGGCTAGACGGAAGCCACCCTGTGGCGAATTAGTGGCTCGTCCGAATCTCTATCCTTGCTAGCTATGGTCGAAGTGAGAGCTGCAATGCTGTTGTATCCGAATACAATCCATCACGACTGAATTTCGAGAGGTGACCAGTAGCACTCCTCTTGGTCCAAGGCCCTTTCTCGACCCCAATTATAAGTCAGCCAGTCCGGTGGCTTGGCACGGGCACTATCTCTCCTAGCTTAACCACTTTATGCGGCTCTTACGGTAAATAGGGCCACCTTCGGGCCACCCTTACCTCTAGGAGCCACCTAAGTGCCTACCTTAACCTACGATAGGCGGGCTATACTTATAAGTTATAAGTTGCGTTAGCTTTCGGTGTAAGCTCATTTAGTAATTAAAGGTGTATTATACTTAGTCGAAAGCGTGTTCTATTAAGGAATATTTCGTGTGCTAGCGACGAACATACTTTAGATTACGAAAGGCAAAGGGGTAGTAAGCTAGAAGATCGTGCCCATGCTAAGCCACCGGACTGGCTGACTTATAATTGGGGTCCCTTTCTCGCAGACTCGTGCGCTGACTCCTTATTTTCGTGCCATAAGTGGCGAATGGCGATGCGCCTGGTATGATTCGCTTTCGTCCTACACGATTGCAGTAGCCCAGCTTCCCACTGTCATATGCTTTAGGTCGGTCAAGCAGTAAGTGCAACAAAACGTTGGCTGTTTCTCCCTATTACCGTACGCAAGCTTTCTACCCTTTCCTTTAACCAAGATCCCCCAAGGACAAAAATGCTCGCCCTCGATCTCCTCTCATACCTCCTTCTCCCCTTCGCCCACACCCTCACCTTCCCCCTCCCTCCTCCAACCCTCCCACCCCAACACCTTCTTCCGCTTCCCCATCTCCTCCGCCCTCCTCCTCTGCCTGACAATCCACACCTGAGGCCCCCCGGGCCCCCCAACCCCACCGCCACCGCCCTCCTAAAACAGCTCACCGACCAACTCTCCGCCGGCGGGACCTCTTACGAACGCATCGGAAACCACACGGAGAGTGCGGAGGGCATTGTGGCGAGGTTTACGAAGGTGGGGGAGGATGTCGAGGGTGCAGGCTGAGACTGTGGTGTTGAGGTTGTGGGGGCTTACTAATGTGTATGGGGCGGTGGGAGTGGGGGTGGGGGAGATCGAGTTGAGGGGGAGGGTGGTGGAGAGGTTTGAGTTGGAGTATTTGGGGGTGTAGGGTTGGGTGTATGCCTGATTGGTCTTGAAAGTCTGAAGGTTGTCTTTGCTCAAAGGGAAGATGGGAGAATGGGAGATGGTGTATAGAATACCCCTTTCCTGCAGGGACACAGATATGCCATGTCTAGACATTGCGTGTTTGTTAAGTAGACATGAGGCTATCAGCGAATGGTCCAGGACCGACACTTTGGATTTTTAGGTGCTGTGGTTGCTAGCGCTGAACAAGACGACAAATGAGGCGAGCGAGACCCCATGACAAGTATCATCCCAAGTCAATGGAGATTGGCCAAATACAAGGTTGACACGTTTGACTTTCCCATTGGGATCTGATGCAGATGCCCGTGAGATCATTGTTGATGTTTGTTTGCTGTCGAAATAGAATACGAGATTCAGCCCTATTCTACGACTGCCCCGCCGTTGCCCAGCCTCACCAACCTCCTCCACCACACCGACCTCTCCCTCTCCCATGCAGCCAGCCACCCCACCGCAAGTATGTATCTCAACCGTTGTACTCCTCCTAGCATCATGCACTTGCAAAGTATACTCTACATTCCACGAAGACACGACTGCGGATCCTACATTCCACGACTTTACGACGAAGGATGAACTTGGGAGACTCCAGGCTTCAGACGGTCAATGTTAGCCAACCTCAGCTCGTCCATATTCCTTCAAAACAGTCCATCACCGCCTCTGATGACTACTATTCACTCACATCAGAGGGGTCGAGCAATGATGACCGAACCACCGTCAGGCATTATGAGACACCACCGATGCACATGCGATCAAAGGATGATGCTCTACACTCAGAAGCCAAGCAGTCTGAAGCTACGATACCGACGATACAACCGGTTAAGCACAAAGATCCAACGGATGAGGAGATGGCAGCAAAGCCTGCAGACGGCGAGCACACAATTAAAAGAAAGCCAGTGTCTTCAACCTCATCTGAGGGCACCCTTATTCGACGGCCCACTGATGAATATGGTCCCCCGACCCCAGGCATTGATAACACACCATACATACAATTTGCTATAGACCAGCTCACAAGGGATCAAGAAGTCAGGCATCAGCATGGCGGAGCTGAATCACCCTATCCTGTCGACAGAATTGTACCCGAAGGAATGGAATATCAGCCTGAAAGAGCGCAAAGACCGCAACGGCAACGTCCAGATCCGAACTGGAGACGGCAAGATGAACCACGTGAGTACGGGATTGAGATGGGTCTAAATTGGTTTCTGACAGCATTTACAGTAGCCGACAACGAGAGCATTCTCCTCCCAGCGGAACCTACCCTTGACGACTTCAGACACCCTAAACTCAATTACAAACCCCATTCTCTGCGACTACTTGCTCTGGGCGCCCTCATCTTTTGCTGCCTTCTCATGATCGCAGGCCTGCTCTTCTGTGCCCTGTGGCCGACCTCACACAGTGGCTTGTGGGAGTATGATGGTGTTTCGACCGGTCGATACTTCGTCTTCCAGTACCTACCTACCATTCTCGCCAGCGTCATCATACTCTGGCTCTTTGTCATTCAATGCGCGATACACCGGATCTTCCCCTTCACTGTGCTATCATCCGGGCAAGATACACCAAATTCCGGAGTCTTGCATGATACAGCCATCTTCCCTACTAATTACATGATACCCAATTTGACTTTCTTCAAGCACCGAGAGCCATTACTAGGCCTGTGCTCTATAATCTTTTGGCTCTCGCTTTTTACGGTTCCATTGCAGAGCTGTTTGTTTCAGACACGATATTACGCTTCAGATACCATTTGGCGGTGGACGACGGTTATACCCATAGCATGGACACTGTTTAGTCTGTACCTGCTATTAATTCTTTCTCTTATGATTGTGATCTTTCGGATCACGTTGCGCCATTCCACTGGACTCAAATGGGATCCAGTGTCACTGGCCGACATTTTTGTGTTGTTCCACAAAGCGAACTTTCTCTCAGACTTTCAACGCTCGGAGGTCGAGGGTCGGCACTTACCCTACTTCTCAGCCAAATACCTCAGACTCGGATACTGGCGAACATCGAAGCACAGCGATGCATTCTACGGTATTGGAGAGGAGAATGTACCGACTCAGAGATATTCCTTGGACCGAGGCAGGATGATACCAGTCACTGATCTCTCGAACGTCGACCTCGAAGCCCAACGACCAGAGAAACGCTCAACATTCGATACCTTGCAGCATGATATCCATACTCCGGACATGCGCTACAGATGGCTTCCATGGTTCCTCAGAGACGGAGCGGTACTTGCCTGGATCTTGATTGCAATCGCCTTCATGATCGCCTTTATCGTGGTCAGCTTCGTCAACAAAGCAGTAGAGCGAGGATTTCTTCCCCAGCTTCCTGCGCCAACAACATCTCAAGGCTTCTCTCCGGCGGACTTCCTCTACTCCTTCATCCCATCGTTCATCGGAATGGTCCTCTTCCTGATATGGCAGCCAATCGACATGTACTTTCGCGCTCTCCAACCATTCGCAAATCTAGCAAGGGATAAGGGATGTTCTGCCGAAGAGTCTCTCCTACTCGACTACCCTTCCCGTCTACCGGTCGAAATCACTCTCACAGCGGCACTGGATCGGAATTTCAAAGTTGCCTGGATCAGTTTCCTCAGCCTCATGTCGATAACCCTACCAATCTTGGCTGGTGGAGTCTTCACAGCGCAATTCGTCATCGCTGAAAACTCGGTCCGCATCGCGGCTGATATGCCAGGTTTCTATGCTCTGGTCGTCTTCATTGTCATTTATGCACTTTCATATAGTATCATCTGGCCCGGACGGAAGAGGGAGTTACCACATGATATCAGCACTGTTGGTCAGCTTATCAGCTTTGTCTATCAGAGTCCGCTTTTGGCGGATCACATATTCCGCGAGCCGAGGAGCAAAATTGACCTGGTTACGAAACTTGTTGGAAGATTGACTGGTGAGAAAGGGTTTTCGAAGTACGGCTTTGGCACTTTTACTGGCTTGGACAGGGTGGAGCATCTTGGAATCGACAGGTTAGGGGATCCGAGTTCGGTTTCGAGGATTCAGCCTCGAGAGGGACAATACACGAGGGGCACGAAGCGATGATTTAATCCCATTCTTTGCATTACGGCATCAGCGAGGAGCGAATGATGCATTTACATGGGATGGACACGATAGACGGACTTATGATTCATGGTAGATCTGGCGGAGAGTCGCCTTTATTTGTATAAATGGATAATATGTAATCTACATGTAATATCACATCCACCTCCATCAAAAGTCCGTGGTTTGTTTTCACCACAGTATGATTCGCGATGATGGAAGATTTCGCAGGTGAGATGATCCCACGAAGTGGACTGGGAGCTTTGCTCGTATGCTCTCTTTTGCGCTGCTTTTGAAGGGGTTTCAAGCCGTTGCTGGTCAAGCTCGCCTCCACCATTCTCCCGTGGCTTGGACCTGGTCTACGACTCAACTACATCCTATCTAGCTGACCGACACGACTCGTAGGCCTGCCGATGTATAATAGCTAGGGTCATTGACCCCAGAGTATACTATGTCGCAGGCATTGTTGCCCGGAAAGGGGGAGCGCAGGAAATGCCAAGACACTGCGCACTTTCCAACATCACTCCCTTCAACGCAGCAAACACACCATCGAAGGACGAAGTCTCTCCGAGAATCATCTGCATGACCAGCTTGCCTACAACCTGGATCGTGGTTCGATCTCCTGGATGCATGATATTTCCCGAAAATGCACGATGTTATCGAGTCCGGCATGTGGTGTGGGGAGCTTACTCAGGCATCGTCACCGTGCTTTACATTGCAGAAGCCTGTCAGGCGATGACCAGTCAGTAATCGTCATGTGCAGAAATAACTTCTTGCATCGTATGATGACTACCGGCGTCTCACAGCAGGCACCTACTGGCTTTCTGCGTGGAAATCCGTCGTACGTCCGGTACCGAGAACACAATCTCGTATTCCGGCACCGTGGGCCCCGGCTCCTGCCCTCCTGGAACCATGCCGTTGCAGGGAGTCGAGGGGTTTTGTACGAGGAAATGCAGCTGGCCGAGGGGTTTAGATGCATGAGGCGCGTGCAGCAGACCACTTATTGGAGACGATTTCCCGAGAATAGTGGAGTTGTGGGTGTGCTGCTTGCCTACGCACGTGTTGCGATAAAGCGAACTAGGCATGGGGCGTGCTCCTTTGTTGAATGCTTCAGTGATGAGATAGTAAGTTGTCGAGCTAGGACTTGAGTGGTCAGGAGTCAGCTTGAACACCGTATCAAAATGAACCTTTCCCTATTATGGACCTTCGCTATCGGAACACCCACCGGAAGTGCCAATCCATTGATACGGGCCATTGCCGGCAATGCGTATTGTGCCTCCGGGTAAAGTGTTTGTTAATCCAACTTTAAGCTTGGGCCTTGTTTTAACTCTTTTACTCTATTCAATTTGACAACATCATCTCCACCTCTTACCTTGAGAGCCCTACACGTTCCAGTCGACAGGATTGATGATCATCCAATATGAAGGCGGTGATTGCGCTGGTAGTCAGCCTCTGCATCAGTCAAGCGGTGGGTAATATTCCTGTCAAATACAAAGTCAACCTCTCATGCAACACCACCTCGCCGGATTACACGGGATGTTTGCGTGGGATGGCATGTGTTGGTGGGGAAATGTGGGTCTCGACGCGTAGATTGTCCTCTTGATACTGACTGGCCATAGTTGCGTCAAACCAGCACTACATACAGTCCCCGAGGGGAGTGGGGATCGATACATTGCTCGCTCTCTCCATGATCTCCTTTCTCGTGGGCTCTCACCTGATGGGAAATGTGGACCCAATAATGGTGGTCTCACTTGCGACCCTCAGAGTACTGTCTATCGTGGAAGTTGCTGTTCTCAGCAGGGATGGTGCGGCGACACTGCTGAGTATTGTGGCACTGGCTGCACATCTGGCTGCACGACCGACACAGCTGGCACGAATACTGCCGCTGCTGCTGCTTCAGCCACCCAAGAGCCTGTTTTAGGCAGTCCATCTGCTGCTGCTGGGGGCACCAATACCACTGATGGCACATGTGGCGCTGGCAATGAAAATACTGTCTGTGGAGACTGGCCGCAAGGTATCTTCTGTGTTCCCTTCTATTTCTTCGATCATCTTCCTGCATGTTGAGATCTAATGATGTCCCAGGACCCTGTTGTTCATTGTACGGCGTGAGTCATCATTCAAGCTTACTCCTCAGGGAGGATTCCTAATAATGTTCTAGTTCTGTGGTAACGATCTGGCTCATTGCGGCGAAGGCTGCCAAAGCGGACCATGTGCCGGTCCTCCTGCAGTACCAGTCCCTGGACCATCCCCTGCACCAGCAAATCCAAATCCCCGAACGTTCAGAATCGTAGGCCAATCGGGTGTACCGGCCATGCACGCAGGACTTATGCCGAATGGACGAGTTGTTTTTCTCGACAAGGTGGAAAATTACACTCAAATCAAGCTGTCGAACGGACAGTATTCCTATTCTGCGGAATACAATCCCTCAGACAATACTGTCGTTGGGCTAGCCTACAAGGTAGGAGTTGTCGAACCGTACAGCAGTAGAAGGCTAACATTTGTAAGACCAATGCTTTTTGCTCTGGTGGAGCTTTTCTAGGGGATGGGAGATGGGTATCCCTTGGTGGAAACGGGCCCCTTACCTTCATTGATCCTACTGTGGGTGACGGCTTCCGAGGGATTCGCTACTTGTCTCGTTCGGCAACCGATGCATCAGAAGACGGGAAAGATTGGAGTGAGCCAGGAAACCAGCTTTCGAGCGCTAGATGGTATGCAAGTGCCCAGACGATGCCAGACGGCACGATTTTTGTAGTCTCCGGAAGTCTCAATGGACTCGACCCTACCGTACCTACCAACAATAATCCAACGTATGAGATCCTGAACACTGAGGGTGTATCCAATGGTATGAGTATTCCCCTGGAAATCCTCAGCAAGAATCAGCCTTATTACATGTACCCATACCTACACGTACTGAGCGACGGCAATGTATTCATATTCGTCGCCAAATCAGCCCAGATTATCAACGTTGGGGCGAACCAGATGGTAAAAAGCCTCCCTGATCTTCCAGGAGACTACCGCACCTATCCTAACGGCGGAGGAAGTATACTTCTGCCACTCTCTAGTGCCAATGACTGGGCTCCTGAGATCGTTGTAGCGGGTGGAGGTGCATACCAGGATATTACAAGCCCCACAGATGCCTCGTGCGGTAGCATCAAACCCTTGTCTGCAAATCCAACATGGGCGCTGGAATCAATGCCCCAGGGTCGTGGCATGGTAGAGGGAATCCTCCTACCCAATGGCAACGTCATCTGGATCAATGGGTGTAACCAGGGATCTGAAGGTTTTGGTCTCGCCACCGCTCCCACCCTTGAGGCGTTGATATACGACCCCACGAAGCCTGTTGGACAGCGGTTCACTACCGGTGCCAGCTCCACGATAGCCAGACTCTACCATTCTGTCGCACTCCTACTTCTAGATGGAACCCTGATGGTTGCTGGTTCAAATCCGGTGCAGCAACCGCTTCTCGAGCCGGTACCCAACCAGACACCGTCTGAAGACTATGTGACAGAGTTTCGAGTGGAGATCTACACGCCTCCATACCTGCAAGGAAATGCTCAGCGTCCAAGTGATGTTGATCTGTCGACCAAGACGCTTCCAGCAGACGGAAGTAAGTTTACTGTCAGGTTCACTGCCCCAAGTGGATCTTCGGCAGTAGGGATTGCACTTTACCATGGCGGCTATGTCACGCATTCTCTGCATATGAACCATCGAATGCTTTTCCTCGACTTTACCGGTCATGTTGCGGGCGCTACCTTGCAGACTCTGACAGTGACAATGCCCCCGAACAGCAACATTGCGCCGCCAGGACCGTATGTGGTATATGTGACATGCGATGGTGTGCCGGCTGTTGGGCAATTCGTCATGGTGACATGAGAAAGGTTGAATAGGGGAGAATCATCGTCTATCATGATACTGCCTCTGCTAGTTGGCTCTTTCAACGTAGCGACCCACATACTGCGTGGATGTTAAAACAGTCTGGGTGTCATCGTCCTCGTTCAGATTGGCCGACAATGGATCTCATGCTCGGCACGGTTCTTGGTGTGGAGGGCAGCACTCGTCTTCAATTCGCATGCAGATAGCACGTAATATCACACCGTCGATCACCGTAGATTATGCTGTCGTAGATAAAGTATAGGCCCAAGCTCCGCTGAGAAAGAAAGAAGGCAAAGCGAGCCAAGTTTCAGCTACGTACCATATTAAAGTCTGCGGTGCCTGCGAAGCCAAAAAAACCCCAATCGGGCATGGTCCCAAATGCCTCGTTGAACTTACTACTGACACCAAACCTTTGGACACGCACCACATCGACTGCTCAAGATGACATCTCTAGCTCCCATGTTCTCGCTTGACCGTCAGACAGCTCTGGCCACCGGTGGGACCCGGGGCATTGGTCGTGCAATGGTCCTCGCTCTTGCAGAAGCCGGGGCAAACATACTATTGGTTCAGGTGGACTTCCTTGCTTCAAGATGACAAGGAATCATCTTCCGAGTGTGGAGCAGCGAGATACCACAAACACCACCACCAAGACTGAAGGGGAGAAACGAGGGCGCAGGGCCCACATCTACGAAGCGGATCTATCGTCGAGCGACTCACTCTCTTCCCTCTTGCCTGAAATCCTTGGGGATGGGCACAGGATCGATATCCTGCTGAACTGTGCGGGCGTGCAGCGAAGACACGCCAGCCACCAGTTTCCCATCGACGATTGGAATGAGGGACGTCGGACCTCCTCCTATACGATATGTACTTGTGACATCTAACGATTTGTACGCAGGTTCTAGCAGTGAATCGACAGCAGTGTTTACCCTTTGTCGTGATGTGGGAGCACATATGCCGGAACAATTACCTAACTCCTCCGGGAAGAAGGGCAGCATCATCAACGTTGCCTCGCTCCTATCGTTCCAAGGCGGACTCAATGTGCCAGCGTAGAGCGCCGCCAAAGGGGGCGATGCGCAGCTCACGAAAGCCCCTTCTAACGAATGGGCTGGCAAGGGCCTATCAGTCAATGCCATTGCACCGGGTTATATTGCAACAGAAATGAACACCGCTTTGATGGAGGATGACGATAGAGCCAAGGGAATTTTGGTCAGGATTCCTGCAGGCAGATGGGGCGTACCCGAGGACTTTAAGGTACGTATTGATGGTGATTATCCCCTCCATAGTGGTGCCAAAGGGTGGTCCCGGACCCATCATTCTGGGAGCGTGTGCTACTATCTTCTTCCCCTGTGCATATGCATATAGTATCAAATGACACTGCTGACGGGGAATTCTCATGTAAGGGACCCGTTGTATTCCTGGCGAGTGGGGCGTCCACCTATGTTTCAGGCGAGAGTCTCGTGGTCGATGGAGGATGGTTAGGTCGCTAGCTGACCGCTGGCTGCGGCTGAACATTGGGAATGGGGCCTGCCTGAAGAGAGGGGAGGAGCCGATGCCGGAGCACTATCAGTCCACCACTGCTCTATGCGACACACCAGCGCTGTACCTACTTTGTGCGTCCCCATGCCGGCGTTTTCCCCTTCGAGGTACGCCGTCTCTTTTAAACACCACCGGGGAAGGCGGGCCATCTGTCAAGAGGTTCATGGATCAGGGGGGCTTCGTCCCGTTTCTCTCCACGCCCCACTCTAGGGTCGGTCTAGGGTCGGTCTAGGGTCGGTCTAGGGTCCGATGCCCGTTGATAACCCACTCCACACCTCCCAATCAGTCCTTTCTTCCGCACAGCGACACTCGGCAACTGCCAGCCAAACGATAGCTGGCCTTCGATCCCTCCTACCAATTGCACTGCCGCAGCTGCTAACCCCACGGTTCGATCAGCCATATCAGCCATCAAGCTGTCAAACGCCTGTCGCACACCCGTCCAGATAACCCGGCCCGTACCAAGTCTGCGATGGCCCCGTGAGCAAATGGCGCCTCGATTCTGATGTCTGGGACCATTAGGTCCATGCATCCTCAGCATCGACTATGCACATCGGAGGTTTCCAGATGAACACTTCTAAAGACGCAGGCTGCGCCTCGTCATCGTTGACTCTGTACCTTCTCCTTCATGTACCAAACACATCCTTGGTCGTGCCGCTGTCAACATGTTGCCGACGGCGGATGCGAAACCAGTGGTGCTCCTGCTCGGAGAGGTCATCTTGGCTCAAGCAGAGTGGAACTCTTTGAGAGCTATCGCTGAGCTGCGCGTATGAGGAAATGTGTGGCAATTTGAAATTTTCAGTGGGCTAATGCCAGTTCTCCAGCAAGTCAACGATGGCACACGGGACGAATTCCTCAACGACTGCAGGAACGGGGTCTTTGATGGAGTTTTGGCGATATCGAGGACCTACGACTCGACTCAGGTGAATCGACCTGAATTTTGGACCGTCTCGTTATTACACTACAAGGCTAAAACATCAACTATCTCCAGATTACAGGCTGTTTCGACCAAGAAGTCATCAATGTCCTCCCCTCTGGCTTAAAATTCATCTCCCACAATGGTGCAGGCTACGACTCCATTGACGCAGCAGGGTGCGCCGCTCGTGGCATCTCCGTCTCCAATACTCCTGGCGCAGTCGACGCTTGCAGCGCGGACACGGCCATGTTCCTCATTCTTGGTGCGCTCCGTCGTATTCACATACCCTATACCGCTCTCAGAGCAGGAAAATGGCGAGGGAAAATGGGATTGACTCACGAGCCGGAAGGCAAAATGTTGGGAATTTTGGGTATGGGCGGCATCGGCACAGCAGTGGCGAGGAGAGCAAAAGCATTCGGATTACATTTACAATACCATAATCGATCATGCGTACCAGAGCAGCAGAACGTGACGGGGGCAAATTATGTTAGCTTCGATGAACTCCTCCGCACAAGCGATATCATAAGCGTACACCTCCCACTAAACGCTGCAACTCACGGTGTCATCTCCCACAAAGAATTTGCCATGATGAAAGAGGGCGTAGTCCTGGTCAATACTGCGCGTGGGTCAATTGTCAATGAAGATGCACTCTTCGAAGCCCTCCAGAGCGGCAAGGTCTGGGGTGCGGGATTAGATGTCCACGAACACGAGCCGGACATCCATCCAGGATTAATCGAGAACGAAAACTGTGTACTTTTACCGCACGTCGGGACTGCAACGATGGAGACGCAACGGAAAATGGAAGTACTGGTGGTGGAAAATGTGAGAAGTGTGCTAGAAAGAGGGCGTCTACTTACGCCGGTCGTGGAGACGAGGAAAATGGTTAATGGGACCAATGGATTTGGTCCTTGAGTGCACCTATAATCTCTTATTAGAGAGACAGAAGACAGGGAGTTTATGAATAGACTGGGAATAGATGGGAATGTAAAGATGTGCCGAGAGAGGAATTTGCTCAGTCCCTTCTTCGAACATGCGGTGTGAAGACCCCGACCCCTGCATTTATTCAACATTAACGAGCCAGGGACTCGACTTTCAAGCGAACCTTTCCTTACTACAGCCTCAATCATGGTCGTCTTGGGCCGTGTATAGGAACTTACTGCTAACCCTCTTCGGTCCACTGGTCTCCACCAGTGCCTCGCGCTGTCATCACACGCTTCTTGGGAGGGAACGAACGAATCAATCCGGAATCGGATCGCTTACCGCCGACGTTGTACGGCACTCATGGAATGCCTTTCCTCACTAAGGACATTTATAACCCAACGGAACAACGACAATCAGGAGACAAGGTGCTTCGACTGGGAGTACGCTCACTTGTCACACGGAGACAACCCTTTTCATACAAATCTACTGTGTTTCTAGCAATCGCTCTATACCTGGATAGCTGCTATTCCTTCTAAGATTTGTCTGTATTTTGCTGCCTTTTATACTGATTTTTTTCTGACAGGACCATTTTGAGATTCAGTCAGCTCTCCCGGAAGCTAGTGTCTACATCCTGCATTGCCGTACAACTTTGAGCATCAACAGCCTCAACATCTGACGCGTAGGTTGGCTGCGCAACATATGCAGCCTAAAGTTGAGCAAGGGATTGGAAACCGGATAATGTTTGGGCCATGAATATATCGAGGATTTGTCAAAAGATGAATGGAGCAGGGACTTGCAGGAGCATGATAGTTTGTTACTTTTGTTCGTTCCTGAACATAAGGCTTTCTGCTAAAACTCATACTATATCTAACCAATACTTATCGATGGCGAGAGCATCACAATGTTTCCTTCGTTTCGAGGTCCTAATTCACCCTCTACGACTTCTGATATCTTGAGACCAGGAAGGTGTCTTTCTGCCTGGAGATGTCCAGATAATGTGAGACGTTCACAATCATCAGATTGCAGTGCTGTATCGATCGACCGTGAACTCGATCCAGACGATACAGGAAGCGTATGGCTCTTGCCTACCAATTCAAGATGAAGGCTAGCGGCGAATGACAAAGTGACACCTTCCGCTGAGGGCTGACAGTGCAGACATTGATGAAAAGACGTTACGTGGGTGCTGATGCCAAAGTCATGGGGACGCAAGTGCGAGCCAGATTGAGCAGAGACAGCTCATTGCTGCAACGGGCATCTCTGATGGTAACAGACCTTTACTGATTTAGTATTGAGTAGCTTCGATGGCAGCACTACCGGCAGGTATCTTACGACCGCAATTCCGAGTACCAGCATACCTACCTTTTACTGTCACAGTGCAGCAGCCGGCCTCAGCCCTATCAGATCAAGGGATCCTGCATCGCGTGGACTTTCTAAGAATAAGATTGAGCGTGGATGTTGCGGTTGCGGTTGCGTTTGCGTTTACCGCAATATTTATCGTTTGATGCTGACTTTGTTACGAGCATGGGAACCTGGCAATGATATCTGCTGACAGCTGAATGGAGAATGACTCTGTCCTGTCAGTTGCTCAACCCACCATCGAGATCGGGATATTTGGCTGCGTCTAGTCCAATGGTCTCAAAACCTGGATTCTCGTTCCTGGATACCCAAAAGGATCTTCAGGGTCTTTCAGGGTCTCAGGGTCTTCAACGTCTCGGTGGTCCAGATGCAGGGTTGACCCGGCCCCGGCCCCTCCAGGAAGTAGGTAGCCACGGTAGCCACTCCCCACCTGCGATTGCTTACTGAAGAGCTCTGACAAGTTCACTCTGTCTTCTCCAAAACTTCACCATCCTCTCATTGACCGTGTCAACCTTTGAGTCACCCAAGAACTCACAGACAGCGGACAAAATCATGGCAAGCAGGCTGCAAGGACCCTCCTTCCCCTCCAAAAGAGACCGCTTGTCACTAACCATTGTATAGAACACTTCCTGAATCAACACTCATGCCGCAAAAGCAAAGATGGTCAGCTAATCACCATGTTGGAGGAGTCACCTGGTGCTGATCCAGGGCCGTCAGCCTTCCTTCCTCGATCTCTCTTCTGAGATCCGCTGCCTCATCTACGAGCATCTTTTCGATCTACCCAACGGCGAAAACCTAGGTCTCTCAAGAGAGCCCGAACATGACTACGACAATGGCCCACCCAGCGACTGGATCGCGAGCTCCCGTCAAGAGGGTCTCGTCTTCGATACCGAGGTCCCCCGGTCAGAGCCCACCAATGCGCGATTCCTTCGAACATGTCGCACCATCAGTGAGGAAGCGACTCCGGTCTTTTACGGCCGTAATAAAATCACACTGTACGCCGAAGATAACAATGACATCTTCTACTGGCTTCTCGATATCGGAGAGCACAACAGGCGTGCGATCCGTCGTCTGGACATTAGCTGGGCCTACGGTGTGAGCATCCAATCTGGGAAGGAGAACATACACGGCATCCTGGAAAGGATCCATAACATGGTGGACGCCGAGGAAGAAGAGATCGTGAAACACAGGGAACAACTCATTCGTATCGTCAAACGATTGGAGCAGAAGACTGTCTGTCTTAGTCAGTCTCTATCCTATTGAGGCTGTTCTCATAGCACATTGAAATTAATGCCCTCCCCGCCGCAGTCATTCGAACGCTCAACCTCCTCGTCAGCAATCAAAAACTCCTCTCCCTAGCCGTCTACCTCCCCGGCATAGACGGCGGCGATATCTGGGACCTCCCCAACGACAACATTTACTTCGCCGAAGAAATCTTCTCCAATTCGACCACAAATGTGCACGCTTGCATCCCCGTAGCCATTTCCAAAATGCTAGGTATCCAGACCCTAACGATTGGGTACACGAAAGACATTGAACTCGCTGAGGAAATCGCCAGACAAGCTGGTGCGAAAGAGCTCAGTAAGTCGCGAGAGATCATCCTCCATCGCGGTACCAGAGATTGATTGCTGGGATAGTCATTCGAGCGTGTCCGGAAGGCCATACATTGAATTTAGATCAGGAGGAGAAGGCGATGTGGATTGAAAATGGGTGGCGGCTGGTGGGGCAACAGGCGCACAAGACGCTGATTGCGGGGTCGGAGGAGCTGTCGACGAGACGAGCGGAGCTGTACGTGTCGAAGAGTGGGTATTCTGAAGGTGGGCGGTTGAAAGCGAGTATGGAGGTGCCTAATGCGAGGAGGGCTTGAGATGCGCGAAAGGAGTGATTGAAGGGGTTTTCTCTGGGCAACTTGGCTTTGAGTTTGGGGATTGGCCCTTTTCTCTGGCAATACCCCGATTGCTTTATTCCCTAATTCACGAGCAGCGGAGTTGGGTGATGGCTTTTTTCTTTGGTGATACCCCATTGCTTTATTTCTTATTGCTTCCTCTCACGAAACACAGGAGGGGCGGACTTGAGAAGAGAGTCCTTTCCCGGTGATCTTCTAGCTAGTTTCCGCTCGAGAGATTTTAATAATAAGAGCCGTGCACCTATCAAGGCCAAGACCAGATAACAGTCGCATTTACAAAGCTTTTCGCAATCGCAACGTGACCAACCAAAGCGGAGGCCAGGAGCACATCTGAATCGATGGATCCGTTCATCGCAGAACATTTCAGCCCAATCTTCCAGCGCCAATGCCATCACACTCACTATGTAATCTAGTCTCCAACATTCAGACTCACGCAAGCTCTTCCTTCCTCTTAG
>JAABUP010001950.1_pt1 | contig 41790 bp, 66 predicted proteins | sample 5559201 | NCBI WGS metagenome assembly JAABUP01 (sample SAMN10711887, study PRJNA513373) | rock metagenome | isolation source: Antarctica rocks | place: Antarctica
GGTCCGGGCTGGCCCTGAAGGACAGGCGGTTCATGGGGGTGACTTGGTGCCCCTCCACCCAGCAGTTTGAGGCACGCATCTGGACCAGGTACAACCACCTCATGCCACCACATTGTCTTCCTTAGAAGATGACCATCAACCATTGACTGCACGGGACACTGCTCAGCAACTCTGGCATATGTTGATTGGCTTTGCAAGCTGTATCTGCGTCTGCCTTCACCTCTGTGAGTCTGTCAGGCCAGCATGCAAGGCATGTTCTTGACACCTATGAGGCAGCCCAAGTTTATGAAGCTGCACCTATGTCGACAGGTCGGTCCAGTGACAGGATAAATTGTGATGTCATGTCATGTGCAACATTCATTCTGAGCATGACTGGTGTTACAGGACAGGGGAGGAGCACCAGCTGGTGGGCATGTTTGAAACACCAGAGGCAGCAGCCCATGCCTACGACCAGGCTGCCCTGAAGATGCATGGGCCTGAGGCCTACACTAACTTCCTCTGTAAGCAACTTCCCGCCGTGAACCGTGAGTCGCTGCTGGCACAACTCGCTGGCAAGGGTGTAACCTTCCTTGTTTGGACGGGCTGTTGGCTCAAAATGCCTTTTGTGTCAGGCATGTGCAATGCTTGCATGTTACATGCTTTCTTCCTCCTGGAGGATGTAAGCAGCCAAGCAGGCGGCGGCTTGCGTTGTTTCAAAGACACGTGCGTCGCTGCCAAAAGGTGTGCAGCATTCTTTACTCTATGTGACATGCAACTCAGCAGCATATGCGTTGATTCCCACATATTTTGGATCAACAACCTCAGACCCCAAGCCTATAAGATGTGCTGTGTTGCCACAGCTTGCACACAAAGACAGCATTGTAGTTCTAGAGTGGCATCACCACCATGAGTCCAAGCGTTCAAGTGGGGCAATGAGACCAGCATGCTGACAGTGGCAAATCTCTGTGCAGTGAAACCAGAGGCTGGTGGTCAGAGGGGGGCCGGTGGGTCCGGCCCCCGGCACGTGCCCAGTGCAGGCGGGACAGGGCTGACTGTGACAGTGAAGGCCAGTGCCCTGAACAAGGCCCCCACAGGCAAGGGCTCCTCCAAGTTCAGGGGGGTCAGCTGGCACAAGGACAACATGAAGTGGCGGGCCACCATCTTCAAAGGTGACCTCCCTAGCATGCGTTCACTTGTGTCATGCCTGTTGCCACATGAGACCAGATGTATGTGCATTTCATGGCGCTTGATGGATTTGCCTTTGTTACACTGCCATAGCTGTGTGTTTGTAAGTGCATGAATTGCCGTGCATGTGCAGCTTCCTCCATGCTTACGATGCCCATCATGAATATAGGTGTCTCTGTCTTGGTGTGTGACTGTCACACGTCGCTGCTGCTGCTCACCTTACCTTACCTTACCTCACCTTACCTTACCTTACCTTACCTTACCTTACCTTACCTTACCTTACCTTACCACACCTTACCTTACCTTACCTTACCTTACCTCAGCTTAAGTGATAGGAGCACCAGGAATGAATTTGTACATATTTGTGTATGCCAATGCCAAAGCTTGCTGTCACACCCACTGGTGCAGGTAGCAAGCCTGTACATATTGGATACTTTGACAGCCAGCAGGATGCAGCCCGGGCATATGACCAGGAGGCCATTCGGTTGAGGGGACCCAACACCAGTCTCAACTACCCCATCACCGACTATGATGTGAGTGGTACATACCAATGCCTGGAGGCACAATTCTCCCTCTTATTGGGAGCCTGATATGCACCTGTAGCTCCACTACAATGCTCCACTACAATGCATGGGTGCAAATTTTGTTCGCCAGCTATCCAGAAGCCGGGACGACAATCAAACCGATCCAGAAAGCACATCTTTCTTGGACTGCATTAGCATTCATGCTGCATTGCCTGGCAAAAGTGCCCAGTTACCATACACTTTCACTGCACCCATTTGATCTTGTGTGTGAACTCTAGTATCTGCCCATACCACCAGCAAGTGTCAAGCCAGTGTTCATGGCCAGTCCTGCTGCAAGCTGAAGCAAGATATACAATGCATCTAATCTGACACTGTGGCTCAGGTTGGTGCGCCAGAACCAGAGCTTGATGAGGATGGCTTCAGCCCCCCAGGCAGCAGCTTCAGCCCCAGCCCCTCCCCGCGGGGCCTCCTGCCAGAGGGGTCCTTTGTGGATGAGTCAGGCAGGGTGCTGGGCCCTGATGGGTCCTCCCCCATGGGTACCCTGGGGGCACCTCGTCTGGATGCACGTCTCGTGGCAGTGTTCAGCCCTCGCTCCATGCCTACCCGGCCTGGTAGTGCTGGCATGACCACCCAACCAGTATGTCCCTGCCTATAGGATTCCTCTACACATCATATATGTTACTGCTGCACACACTTGGTCATCAAGCAAAGACAATCAGTAGCAACAGACGCCTTCGTAACCAGATGCCAGCCTCAATTGAGCCTGACACAGTGGCAAGACAGACAGCAGTTCAATTCATCAAAAAGCAAGCTAGTGCATAGACAGCAATTTAGATCAGCAAATGCAAGTTGACAAGGCTCGATTTCACAAGAGCACACCATGCAGTTGATCATTCAGCTCAAGCAAGCTTCACGGCTATGATACCAACAATTCAATCAAATAACTTACACTGTCAGCACTTCCTTTCTTCAAGACTCATCAGCAACGGCTTGATAGCAAAGCAGCAAATGCTGATGTGACCGCTCAGCTTCCCTGATAAACATCAACATGTGATGTGCGGCAAAAATTCTGGCTGCAGAGTCACAAGAGCTACTGTCAAATGGTACACCCTTACTGCAGCCTGTGTGACATGGTAACAGCAAGTCGCAGCTGCACATATAGTGGACGGTCTCAGGAGGAAGACCCCTGATACTGCCACATGCAGCTTGATCTCTGCATTGTCCTACTGCTTGATGATGTCAGACTGCACTGCCACACACTGTGGCAACATGATCCCACACCCACTAGGAGACATTGTGTGCGTGCGTGCAGGAAGGGCTAGACCATGGCAGCCGGGCGGGGTCTGAGCCCCACCACAACTGGGCCCCAGGGCAGCAAGGCCCCCTGGGCCCCTCTGGTGCTGACCCACCTGCACCCTCCCTGCAAGCACTCATGCAGACCAACCCTGATATCCTCAAAACCATCCAAGTCAATGAGCCACAAGGTGACCCCAGAACTCACATTTGCATGCCTGACACACTGCACGTGCAGCTGACATAGTATGTGTCGATCTGCACTTGGTGCAGACTGTACACCTTGCATGGTCCCTAAAGTGCACTTTGCATTGTGTCCAGCCTTTGCAAGTTTATCCCCTTGAACCCGCTGACAACAACATTGGCCTTGACTGAGCCAGTCTGACTGTGACAGTGACTGTGCTGAAAACTGTGCAGAAGGTGCTGTATCCAAGCGAGGGCGCACTCTCACCAAGTCTGCATCAGGCCTCCGTGCTGAAGCAAGCAAGGGAGCCTCCACCAGCCGGGGTCGACCCCCTCTCTCTCGCCAAGCATCCCGTCTCCACACCAACCCCCAGGACTACGACACCTCCCCTGCCTTTGCTGCTGGCCCAGCTCTGAGTCCTGCTGTCTCCCCCCTGGATGAGGGAGACGAAGAGGCCCAGGCTGGTCCCAGCAACGCTGGCTTCAATGATCAGCATGATGGGCCAGTTGACTTGCTGGCAGCTGCAGCAGCAACTCTGGCTGGCTGCAAGAAGGACAAGCAAGGGATGTTGCCCATGTGGGGCCACAAGGGCAAGAGGTCACAGGGGCATGACGTGTCGCCCCTTAGTGAAGAGCCTGAATATGACGCACCCAGGACGAGTTCAGCTGGACGGTCGCAAGGTGAACAGGGTTCAGCTCAGACTCGTGGGGAAGGCACAGGAAGGAACCTGCGGCCGCGCAGTGCTAAAAGGCCAAGATCCAGCTGATGAGGGGCAATCCTGAAAGTCTGTGCTACTGTGTGTCTCTGATACTGTCAACATGTCCCTGGGTCTGTCTCGGACGTCTGCCGGCTGGTAGCTGCACTTTCTGCTTTTGGTTGGTACTGATTTACTTGTGCATGTACTGGGGATGGCCGAAATATGATTTTCAACTTTGCCGTCTTTGTTGTGAGTTGACAATAATCAATAAACCTGAATGCTGAAGACAATAAGGTGACACTTTGTTGAGAGTCGTCAAGAAAGTGACATCTGTCTGAGTTTTTCTCTTACCACGGTGTGGCTGTGATAAGCTTTAGTCTGGATGGAGTTGGATTGCCTCAGGCGGCCTCAGGCGGCCTGGTGATTGTGGCTTATCTGCTGCTGGAGACAGCAACTTGCAAGATACCGTTCAAATGCTTACATTGTGATACAATAAATGTGATCAGCTTTTATCTGCAAACCAGCAAGCACTGATCAGGTGTTTGTGATGAAGCATGCCTGAGTGGTACTCAAAATGTCAGTTGAATGCTGGTGTATCATGTATATTGGTTCAAAAAGCGGAACTAGGATCTAGGCCTGCCAGACAAATAATACAAAGTCCATACAGCTATTATGGCTAAGATGCCAGCCAGATACACCCAGCTCGGTATAAGCTTTTGCAAAGCAAAGGCAAATCGCCCATAGCCTACGTGGAAGTCCTTCACAATGGCAATGTTGTACTCAAAAGCTCTTCGGTGTTCTTGAAGCACCTGCATGCCAAGGCACACATACTGAGGAGCTGCATAGCATCATGAACCTTGTGACAGCAAAGTGCTTGTTATGACTGCATGTGCATACATGCATGGTAGACAGGGTGAGTAAACAATGAGTTACCTCGTCTGCTTGCTCTGTGCTTAGCACCTCTGGCAGACGATTGATGATTTGTTTGTACTCTGTTCTCATCTGTTGAACAGGCTCCTGCAGTCCACTAAGGCCATTGTTGGTACTTACCATTGTCATGCCTGCTGGCCCGCAACAGGGACTGCAAGTGACCATTGTGGCTTCAAGTCGTCAGCTTGCCTTGTAGTCAAAAGTAGATGTGCCTTTGCCAGGCTCAAGTTTCACATGCTTTGTCAGCATCCTTTTCAGCAATTGGCCACCTGCCATGAGAGCAGCATGCATGGCAAAGGTGTGTGCTATCAGTAAGTGCGGTTTTCAGCAACCAGGCTGAGCCGCTGTATGTATTGCCGGACCGCCTGACTGGGCGTCGCATTTGCTTTCCAGCTTGGCCTGCAGTAGTAGCATGACTTATGGAGGCATTGCATGCGCTGTGGTGTCCACATGGTGTCTGTCAGTGTGCTGTGGGCCTCACCAGGCAATAATGCTCACCCCAGAAAGTATTCCAAATCCAAAGCAAATTGCTCATGCCTCTCAATTCTGGACAACATTGTAACTATAGGTGTGAGTGCTGCAGGGCCATAAGGTCGTCAGTCAGACAATTCAGTCAGGCCTACTCCACGTGAAATGCCTACCATCTGTCTCTTTGCATTTGTATAAGAGCTGCTCAATGGCCAGATAGACGTGGTAAAATGATCCCAATGCTAAACCGTATACCCGTCTGTCCGTGAAAGCGACCATCAACTTCGCAACTACCAAAGCATCAGATACGGCATGTAGAGAGGAGGACGATGCCCTCAGTTGCTCAGTGAACAGCAAAGGCTTGGCCATTGTTGTGACTTTCTGGTGCAAGAGGTGATCACAGCCTGTGTGCAGCGATTGTGAGTAGCTTTGCATGCATGTTGACCCTATATGCTACCTTGACCTTGACCTTGCCCAGCATAGCCGAATTGCACCATGTCGCTATAGCATCACGGACAAATAGCTGTGTTCGCGCGAGGTGTGCCCTGCTGTAACGCATATGCTGAATCCTCTGGCTCGTGCTGTTTGCCGCCTTTCATTTGCTTGTTTGCTAACGATCAGACCAAATCGTGCTTCGAAACCTTTCACAGCGCATCATCGGCTTGGGTCCGCAAACAGAGTCTTCGGTTCTACATCCAGAGGCACATTTGGAGGCACTAGACAACTAACAGTTACTCACAATCATACGAGGGTCAAGGCCATGCAGACACAGAGTTGGCAGTACCCTACACCACTTTACTTCGAAAGCAAGACCAAACATACTGCAACTGTAATCATTCTCCATGGGCTAGGTGACACGGCGAATGGCTGGTCAAGTTTTGGTCCCATGCTGCAAGTGAAGCTGCCTCATGTGAAGTTTGTATTCCCAACTGCACCCACAGTGAGTCGTCCAGTGCTGGTGCACAGCCCGTCAACATCGATTGCTATATGGTTCCACCTCTGGCCTGACATTTCACTTGATTCAGAGGCCCATCACCTTGAATGGCGGCATGAGGATGACAGGCTGGTTTGACATCTTGAGTCTGGACAAACTGAAGATGCAGGAGGACAAAGCAGGCCTTGAGGATGCACTCAGGTCTCCTGTTGTCCTCACTAGTCATAGATGTCAGCTGTACCTGAGGCTAATGTGCAAAACATCGAAGCTGTGATACAAGTGTCAGCCATCGATCACCTGTTTTCATGTATTAAGTACAGGCATGGAAAGCAAAGCCGTCAAGGCTGACTACTTTCAGGTCTGGGACTGTGTCTTCAGGAATCTAGAGTCTCTAGTACAAGCAGAAGTGGCACATGGGATCCCTAGCAAGCGTGTTCTGACAGCAGGCTTCTCCCAGGGTGGTGCTGTCGCCTTGCTCATGCTGAGATCACGCATGCAAGTAGCTGCTGTCCTTGGCATGAGCACGTGGCTTCCCTTGGCTGACGAGCAGCCTCTAGTCTCTGATGAGAACCAAAACACTCCAGTACTCATGTGCCATGGGAATGCAGATCAAGTGGTAAGCAAGCAGGAGTAACTCAAGACTACTCATTCCTTGTCCCTCTCTGCACTAAGATTAACCTATGCAGGTGAGGTATGCGTATGGGCAAGAAAGTTTGCAAAGACTGAAGGCAGCTGGGGCTCCCATAGACTTCAAGACCTATCGTGGGTTGGGGCACAGCGTCGATCCCAAGGAAGTGGACGATATCACCAGCTTCATCACGAAGCATGTTTCCAGCACTTGATAGCAGCTTGTTTTCCATATTTCGTAAACTTTCTGCTGCTTAACCTGTATTTTTTTGCTCCTGCAAAAAAAAATGTATTGTAACGCAGTCTGTTGCCACGTCAGCCCAATTCAAATGTGCAAAACGCCAGCCTGACGCTCCTGTAAAGCATTGCACAGACTTGTCTGCGACAACCGCGGAGACATCCCGAGCAAGCTGACTGAACGTGTATTGCGACTCTTGCAATACCCACGCACACCTCAGAACATGCAGGCGTACGAGGCTCCCCAGGCTGCAGTCGAGGAGGAACAGGAAGGACCTCAGAGCTTCGCTACCCCGATAGAGAAGCTGCAGGCGAGACAGAACGAGCTCCGTTGTTCAGCTGCTCATGCAATACAAATGCTGATTGACAGAGTGCTGCAGGAGTTCGGCATCGCTGCCGTGGACGTCAAGAAGCTGAAAGAGAATGGCATCCATTCTGTAGAATCTTTAGCGCACAGCAACAAGAGAGATCTGATCCTCATGAAAGGCCTCAGCGAAGCAAAGGTTGACAAGATGCAAAAAGAATGTAAGCTGGACACAATGTGAACTTCCAGGGCCCTTGCTTTCTGCTGTTGACGTTGTTGCCTTGCAGCCTTCAAGCTGGTGCACATGGGATTCACCACTGCAAGCTGTATCATGGAGTCCAGGAAAGACAACATCCGTATCAGCACAGGTTGCAAAGACTTAGACAACATCCTTGAGGGTAGGAGGTTTTGCTCAGCTTTGCTATTAGAAAAGTACCAGTCTATTCACAAACAGCTTACTTCTATTCAGGAGGCATTGAGACCGGTTCCATTACTGAGATGTATGGCGAGTTCAGATGTGGGAAAACACAGCTGTGCCACACCCTTTGTGTTTTATGTCAGGTACCCATGACAGTGTCTGACTTGCCTGTATTTCAGCGCAAGTGACTGCAGCGCCTTTGCTTAGACGTCATCTGTTGACTGCAGATGCCAGTAGACATGGGGGGCGGCGAAGGCAAGGCAATGTACATTGACACAGAGGGGACTTTTAGACCAGAGAGGCTTGTCCAAATTGCCGAGGAGTAAGATGCGATACCAGAGCTGACCTCATGAACCCAGCTGTCAATTAGTTGTACAAAACGCATCTAATCTCAGTGAGACTTTGCAGGTACGGCATGAATGGCGATGATGTTCTCAACAATGTAGCATATGCAAGGGCCCACAACACTGCGCACCAGTCAGAGCTGCTGATGCAAGCAGCAGGCATGATGACAGATGCACGCTTTTCGCTGATGATTGTGGACAGTGTAACAGCCCTGTACAGAACGGAATACAATGGGCGAGGGGAGCTGTCAGCGCGTCAAATTCATTTAGGCCGCTTCTTGAGAAGCTTGCAGCGCTTGGCAGATGAGTTTGGCATTGCTGTGGTGGTCACAAATCAGGTCTGTCCCCACACAGACAGGCCTATACTTGCATGTGGTCTCCACCCCAGGTTCTCATCACACACGTACCTGTCTTGCCTGCATTTGCACATGTATCTTTGTCACCCTGGTTGTCCACTCTGTCTTATAGTCACCTTATCAGTGCCTGCTGACCACAGCCCTTGAGCTTCATGCACACCTGATGTAGGCTCAGATCTGATCTGATGATTGCCATGTTCATCACGCACCCCTATTTTGTATCAGGTTGTGGCTGCCAATCTGGATGGTGGAGGCGGCATGTTCCCTGCTGGTGGAGGGGTGAAGCCCATTGGTGGCAACATCATGGCACATGCCTCCACTACCCGCCTGGCACTCAAGAAGGGCAGAGGAGAGGCCAGAGTAGTCAAGATTGTGTGCTCCCCAAGTCTGCCTGAGCGAGATGCAACCTTTGCTATAGAGTCTAAAGGCGTGACTGATGTGAAGGAGTGATGCTCAAGCTCTGCAGTGAGGCCTGCATATTCTTTCATTGCTAACATAGAGTAGGTGTACATTTCATTTCCATAAACTTGATTTGCTGGTGCATGATCTGCTGTGTTCATTTCATTTGCTGGCTTCTATGGCGATTTCCTTATGTGTCAGTTGTAACAGTGTTTGTCTGTAACACCCGATGTGTCTATCTGGGTCAGCCAAGAATTGTTGTCAAAGTCACGAAGTAACAGTGATCGAGTAACTGCAGATGTCAAAGACATGGCGGTTCTGCTGGTCAAAGATCTGCACCCTGCAGACAATCAATAGGTATGAACTAGGCGCGACTTGACATCAGAAATGTGGTCAATATGAATGCGCACTTCACACAAGGTGCAGATTGCTTGCCAATGGCAGCATGTAATGCCATCAACAAAATCTTGAAGCAGTCCTCAGTCTGCTCGTCAAAAGCAACAAGCACTTTGAACACTGCTAGCCAATTATAATCATACGCCTTGCTCAGCACAGTGATTCCCAGCTGTGTGTGCTGGCTTGAGTCAACAGTAAGGTTGCAAAGCTGGTATGTGAGCTGCAGCAGTAGAGGCACAGTATTCCAATCAAATACACACCCTCAATTGATGAATTGATATCACACACATCACAACATATCATTTGACAGACTCCAAACAGCCCAGACGTGACAGACACCATCCTGACATTAGAAGCATTTGCCTAGTAATCATCTCCTCTAGACAAAACCTCTTTCTTGTGAGGATGCAAGTAGATGGTGTGCTCAAACTGTGCAACATATGACCCTCGCTGATCGCAAAGCGGAGGGTATGATGTGACCACTCCATTGTCACATAGGCTCTTCAGTGCCATTTGATACTTTGACTCTCCCACCCTGTCCAGATATCTGCACACAATCAACAAAACATCAGCAACATGTGTGCACATCAGCGCAACAGAGGCTATGAACCGACCTTTGACTGTGTGGCAGCTGTCAAAAGCCTTCCTTGTCCTCAGTCAAGCTGTCTAGTGATGCAGTTACCAGTTTTGTTCTCAGCAAAATTTCCCCATTGCAGCCAGTGGCATTGACGTTGCATGTCATCAGCTTTCCTACCTTTTGCAGAAGGCAAGGGTGCCAAAGTTGCGGTCAATGACCCCCAGCAGCTGCTTGGCCTTGGGCAGGCGCAGAGGCACATGCCCCACCCCAAAGTTCTTCATGTAGTGGCTGCACTCCAGATCCTCGTGCACATACCCCTTACCTGCACCACAACAGGTTAAAGCTACTCTGAGGGTGATAGAACGCAGATGGCAATCATACCGCAGCACCTCTGATATATGCTGGACAACAACACTGCACTGATGATGCAGGCTGCATGTGCCACCAACAATGAACCGACGCCACGCGACCAGGCAAAAGCAGTGCCATTCATGGTTCATCAAAGCCAGAGGGGATCCCTGTGCAGTGATGACAACAACGCTGCAGACCGCCATCAATCATTTGACTCACTACATGGTAGGCAGTGACAAAGGCTTTAGGCAGCAAAGAAAATCCGGAATTGGAATGAAAAGTCACGCAAGGCATGAAGACAGGTGACAGTCACCTGTGCTGCCAAAGGTCTCAATGGCAAAGAACTCCCCCTCCTCCATTCGCACCCCTTGCTCCCCGCCCTTCACTATGGGCACGCTCTTGCCACCATGTATTTGGTACGCATCGATGGAGTGCCCATTCAGATTGCGTACACACTTGACCTGCATGCAACATATACATTGTACACAGACAATCAGCTCCAACCACGTTGTTAAGACCAACATTGAGCACCTACGAATAGCAACACACAGACAGGCTGATTACAGACATGCTGTGCAAAACACTCAATGCAGCAGGGTAACACAGCACAATCAGCAAGGTAACACAGCACAGTCAACAGAGCGTGGCTGACCTGATGCGTCTTGCCGTCAAGCTCCACTTCATAGGATTCCATGACTTCTTGCACAGCAGCGCCAATGTCCCCTAGTCGCGCATCAACTCCAGCATGCTGAATGCCTGCATGCAGTCACTGCTTGGCGCATCTTCCAACCCGACACAGCAATGCTAGCTTGAATTGCTGATGTGCATGCCAGCATCACACAGCCCAAAACTGCAAACTGCTGCTGGACCAGGACAGCATAGGGCTGTCGGTGTGATGTCCTACAATGTTTGGAGTCACCCCTCTAGCTAAGACAGCAGTATGTACATCAGGACCATCATAGACTGCAAATCGTGTTGACCGTCAATCATGCACATTTATTGAACTGTGCAACTTGCAGCCAGCAGGGAGTGCCTGGCTACTTGGAAGGCTGATCTGGCAGGCTGTCTCATGAGCAGCAAGACTGTTGTGTGAAGCATGCATGGCAGCACATACCAGTGTTGGTGGCAGCCTTGACAGCGTCTAGCAGTGGGTTGTACTTGGGGTTGAAAGCCACAGTGAAGGCACAGTCCACAATGTGCCCATTGATCTGCGTCCCAAAATCTGCAATGCAAGCAGGCTGGTCAGGCCAGACTACTCATCCTTGTGCATACGTTGCATGACTAGCTGCCTTGTTGGAGGCCGTGCTTCTGATATTGCTGCTGAAAAGTAATCCCATTAAACAAATCAGTGCCAGGACAGTGTGGCTGGCTGCCATGTCAGGAGGATGACTGAACGTGCATGGCAATGCTTGCACATTGAGGTTGTTGGCAGGTGCAGCCATGCACTGACCATTGTGATTTGTGAGAAGGTTGGCTTGTGCAGCGCACAAGCGCACAAACAAGTGCTGATTGCTTGCACAGATGCAACTGTGAAACAGGATTCAGCATGAAACCCCCTCCTACCTAGCTTCATGACATCATCATATTGTAACACCGTTTTGTCACCAGCATTGGGCGTCCAGTGTGCTGCAATGTGATTCAGACTGCAGCCAGTTGGGAAAGCAATGCCGGCCTCCAGCCCGTTGGCTTGGATGAGCTTGCGCACTGTGTCCTCTAGGGTTTCACACATGTATGTCATGTCTATGCCAGGCTTGATGATGCTGCGCATGTAGGTTCGCACCTGCACATGCAGAAGGCATACAGAAGTGAGCAAGTACATGGGCCAAGCAGTGTTTAATGCTGAAATATCAGAATTTGACCATGTGTCGAATGCATGTGTGCCACATCATGCTGAGCCAGTAGACTGTAGGCCATCTTGCAATACGGCATGATTTTGAGCAACAGGATGGTGTTTGCAAGAACATCACAAAGCTTGTGATTCTGCAACAGACTGCAAGGTCATGAGTGATGGATGCAAGCTCAATTCCGGGCAGAGATGGCCGGCCTGCCGGTGCACTTCTGCTGCTTGGCGCACTTCATTGACCATTTGATCCTGTAGGCGTGCTTGTGCTCGTTTCTCCTCTGAAGTCTCGCGCCACCGTTGACTGCAACAACGCAAGTCTGTATGCATATTGCAGCATTCAGAGTCAAGCAGAGATTGACAGCATAGCATACAGCAAAACAAGCACTGCTAGCTGAGATATTTTCAACCAATCCAAATGCGCAACTAAGTTCAAGGCAGCAACATATCGAGCTTGACAAGAAACCTACTCGTCCTTGTATGATTGCCATTCTCCCTCTGGCGCGATGCCTCCAGGAAGCAATTCTGCAACTGGTATTGTTGGAGGGTCTGTCTGCACTTTTTTCTTCTTTCCTACAATTGCAATAGCAGAATCAGGTACAATACAAGGGTACTGCAGACTTGATTGCTACAGATGACCTGTACATGCACAAACACTGAGTGCTTGCACGCTGAAGCTGAAGGCACATGCCTTTGCTTTTTTTCTTTTTGCTAGCAGTGCCATTACTGTCCCCTGGTTCTGCGCCATTTGCCTCAGGGCTGTTATCCACCCCTCCATTTGTGCCTGCCGCCTCAAGCCCGTCGGCGTCCCCGTTTTCAGTACCATCGCCTTTTCTTGCTGCTGCTGCCTTTTTCTTGGCCTTCTTTTTGGCAGATTTGGAAGGTCCTGAAGCTACCTAAGGACGAACACTGCTTTCTTTAACATATATAGCAACGCCTGACCGATGCTGCTAGTTCAGAGCAAGATCTTACTTCTGTCTGGCTGTCGATCTCGTCTTCGGGCTTTGGCTCAAGACCCATCGCAGCAACCTCGTCTTGCAGCTCTTCAGTAGCAGCAGGGCTGTCCTCGTCTGCCATAATCATGTCGGACTGCCCACGTATGGAAAAATTCTCGCCTGAACAAAGCAAGAAGCATGCAGCCAAACCCTAGGCAGGAGTCATTGCCAAGCACCAACAACCAGGTTGGTCAATTTGCACATCATGCATTATGCACTCGGATCAAAACTGCACCTCACAGACACCGTTGCGTTCATGTGCTACAGTGAAAAATGTCAAGCGACTGCATACAACATCCACATGTCATTGATGCTCATGCTAAACAGGGCATGCTGTAATAGCCATGACCAAAGTCAGCGTACTTTGATCAGTATCTGGCATGATAAAGTCTCCACGGCTGCATTCGGCGGAGTGAGTCTGATCTGTGACATGCACTTGACATGTCATTGAGCCGTGGCTAGACTTGTGTCATAGTCATGTTCACTCCAGTTGGCAGTCATGCGAGTCATCACTCGAACATGAAAAATCACTTTATTTCTGCATTTGAAAAGTAATGAGCAAACTCAAATCACTTAAGCAAACTGTTTGACTCAATGGGTCCGTTGCTGTGAGATAAAACCCCCTGACATTTGTCCATTGTCCCCAGCTTGACCCCTGCCATTTTGCTGAGCATCATCTGGTGATGAGACCTTGTCAATTGCCCTCTCTGACAGCTGCTGAGTCATGCGTTTGGACCTGCCGGTTCTGAGAAGCTCTAGCTGCACACTGGTCATCCATTCCACCACAGCCTGAGTGGACCAGGGAGCCCCTGCAGAAATGGGGGGGGAAAGGGGTCACAAAGATGTTACTGCAAGTGGTGTCACACTGTCAAGGCTCAGCACACACTGGGAGATGTGCGAGGTGAAGGTGCATGCTCTCAGCTAAAAAAGCAGACAATGTATTGACTACAAAAGGCCAGCTTGCAAGATATGCAAAGAGATGGCAATGTCTGCCAGTTGACTGCCACATGTGGAATCGTTTGAAGCCGATGATTAGCCAGCAAAATGTGCACCTTGTACGATTACTGACAGGTTCACATGCAGCCAACGAGTAGCAAAGCCATGTGCACCTTGTGTAACTCAAGTAGGCCTGAGCAAGAGCAGAATAAAACACCATAGCTTGGCAATACCGCAACAGCAGAGAGAGGTGCAGTTTGCATGGTTGCGACAGGGATTACACAAGTGTGCAAGAGGGACATCTGGGCTTGACACCACAACAAGAGGGAAGAGAGGGAAGGGTAGAAGCTGACCTAGGGGGGCGCCGGGGCCTGAGACCCAGCCCAGGTGGCCGCCACAGGGGGTGACCACCAGAATGCAGTCGGGGTTGTCCTGCATGGCCTGCCTGGGAATGGCTTTGGCCGGTGCTATAGGATCATTTGCTGCCTGCCACAAAGCACAGACGACTAGTGTATGCTGTGTCACACATCTGTCACAACACTGGATGCCAGAGGAGACACCAAACTGACTAATGACAGCTGAACAGGAGCTGCTATGCATCAGAAGCTGCAGCTGAGTGCTCCATGTCCAGCTTTTCTGGTGATGCTCTAAGTGCAAGAGTTGTGTGTCGTGTGACAAAGCAAGGCATGCATCTTTCATCTGTGCTGCCATGGTGGGTGCAAACACAGGCACACAAGTCCAGCCTTGCAGACAGCAGATGGGCATGCAGCAGGCCAACAACAGGGACTGAGCATGCAGCAGGCCATCAACAGCTGGTCATAACCCACACAGACAGACTGACTTGCCTGTATACATAGAAGTGGTATCTTGACGTTGGGAATGGAGTGGGAGCTGCTGGAGCCATAGTAGTACGCATTTACACTCGGCCAATCTGCACGTCCATAGGCAAAGCTATCACTCTAAGTATCAGACCCTGTGCTGGGTCCCAGTGTGGTGTTTTCTCCACACCATGGCCATGAGGAAGAGGTGAGTGTGTGCAAGAGCAGGCGTGCCTCTCTAGGATGCAGGCTGTCAGGGTCTGTACACTACCCCACTAGATCTTGGCCATGAGACACGATGGTCATAGAAAACAACCCTGTGATGAAACCTCCACAACACGTGATGAAGACCTGACACTCATTGTGGCATCTGGTTGCTGCTGATCTATGCTATACCTTGTACAGTGTGTGCACGCCAAAGTTGAAGGAAACACGCTGCATGCTGCCATACAGACCAGTGCATGCTGTTCATGACACACAAAGTGTCACGCAGCAGCAGCAGCAGCAGCAGCAGCAGCAGCAGAGATGACAGTGTAGACAGATGCGACGGTGTTGTGCGAGTGGCACTGATTCTGCGTCATCACTGAAGATAGGAGCGACAACATAATGCAAGGACAGATTCCTACCAAAGGTTCGGCGGGTGATAGCATCATCAAAGCCCCGGATGGTTGTGCAGTTAGCAGCCAGGTCCAAGTCGTACTTGTCCTCTAGGCCCTTGAATAGGTGCGCATGCTTCTTGAAGATGTTGCGCAGAGACCTGGCTAGGTTCTTATCATAGATATTGTTAAAGCCCACATGGAAATTGTCATCAGAAATTGCCTGCACGGTGCATTTCAGCTGCTGAAAGAACAGCAGAACAGGGCAGACATGCAGAAGACTTGTTGTTATGTGAGTGTACTGAACAGCATGGAAAGGTTGACCAAAGACTCATCTACATGCTTTTGAGGCATGCATTGCAAGTGAAGAAGTGTCTCCATACTAATTCATCATTGCTATGTTTGGATACAGGCACCAACACATATGTCTAGTGCCTTGCCCTCTGATCTGCATGCTGATCTTCATCCTCGTGATTGGCCCTGACATGGTGTGGGAAGCATGGGGCCTCGTGATGCGAGGTGTTCAGCTCAGCAATGGTAATGAGCATATCCGTTGCCAAGCTGTCATGGAACTAGCTGTACAGGACTCTGTCAACTGCACAGCTATGCACTGTGTTTGTTGCTGATATGCTTACGCCAGTGATGCACGGTTTGCAGCTGAGGGCAAATGGGTACACCACCTGAAGCTATGGGCTTGTGGCCATCCATGATGTGTGTCATGAATGCTGACAAGTCGTGCTGCACAGTGACACAACAGCCACAAGCTATACAGAAGCAGCTCACCAGGTCTAGTGGATTGCACAGGGAGGCAGCAGCTGAGATGGGGCACTGGTCTCCTTCTTCACCCACATAGCGCACCAGTATGTTCCCCCCCAGGGACCAGCCTGCCGCCAGCAACTCTGAGGAAGGGTACCGCTCCTGAACCATCTTCACCACCCGCCTACACTTCGCATCACAGCTTATAGCAGCAGCGCCAGTACTGATAGACATGGGAAGCATATACAAGCTCTGTGTTATGAAATGTGCCATTGCCATGATGGCTGCAGATTTGGTGGCTACACAGCTGTATACACTCGAACTTGCATGCCTGGAGTGAGAGTTAGTTGTGACTTCAGTAATCAAAGTTGCATGCCTGGAGTGAGACTTTGTTATGACTTCAATAATCACAAGAATTGTAACAAATGTGGCTGTTTACAAAGAGATGACACTGTGCACAACACATGCATGCTCTACATGGCTGCCATGCAATCAAGTTTCTAGAGCAAGGGCAAGCTGGATCTGATGATACTGTTAAACGTATTGTAGATTGATACGGTATGCTTCTGTTGACAAGATTGTTTGGCCAGCATGTGGGTGCTTTGCTGCTGAGATGGTGAAATTGTGCAGGGGATTGGTTATTGCTTGGCAGCAACATCTGATCAGAACCAAGTGACAAGCAGGAATTACACATGTGTGCATAGCTACCTCATGTCTCCAGTGTAGGAAGCAGAGTAGAACTGTGGTGAGGTGACAGGCCCATCGCTTGTCCCTCTGCTGTTGAAGACGACTGACCTCATGCCATTCATGGAGGCAGCTCCCACCATGTGGCGAACATAGCTGTCATGGCTGCCCCCCGTCAAACCAGGAAGCAAGATCAGTACCGGTGCATCTGCTGGCAAGTCCTGCAGCAATACAGCAATTTGCAGTGCAACGGGCAGATCCGAAGCTGTTGAGGTGTTACACTCTGGCAGAGCTGTCGGATGCTACCTACAATGCTGCTGGGAAGTCTGTGGTAGTCTAAATGGACAGTCCCCCCATCTGGGCAACCGAAGGAGTATCTGTCATACTCAACAGGCGGGCTTCTACGAGTTTTGGAGGCGAAGATAGTCTCAACATGACCGTTGGTCAGGAATGGCCAGGCTTGATATGGGGAATTGATTGTAGGACACCTGCTGAGTACACCCTTATTGAAGTCGTTTGGCTGCGTGGTAATCTCGGACAAGCGTGTCTTTCGCCTTGCGCTGGTCCACGCTGATATTGCGACCGTTGACAATATAGTGAAGGCCAAGGCAGCTGGTGAAAGGAAGGCTTGCAGCATGGAGGGCAGCTGTGAAGCACCGAAGATTGAGGCGGCGGACGCCTGTGGCACAGTCCTAAAGCTGCGTCGATGAGTGTCAGCACGAGGTCGCCTGTGCTTTGCACAGCTAAACCGCTTCGCGCACAAAGGTTCGTGCACTTGCAGGACAGTCTTGCTATGGTGCCCTAGCTGTTGAGCCAACGATTCAGTCACACAGCAGCCGGCTCGGACAGCAATTCGCATCCTACGATGAATCGCACATGAGCTGCGCCAATCAACACTTCCGTTTCTCGTCTGTTGTTGAATCATTCCTTGTGGTTTCACTTGCAGTGGGCGTTACGTGATGGTTTCGGAGCTGCCAAAATCGAGCTCGAGTCCAGACCTCTGAACTCGAGTTGCCACAGGTGTGACTCTGGCTGTTTGGGGCGAGGTGAATCAGAGTGCAAGCAGTGTGTACACCGGCGTTGTGAGGCTTGCCATGGTTGTGTCTCATCCTGAAGGGAATCTGATACCTATAGCTCCAATTGGTCCGGTTGCAACACAGTAGCTTGCAATGAAATATACAGACCTCACACAAGGCTGCAATGCATTTTGAGAGCACATCCCGGAATTGTATCCGCCCACTGCGCCTGTCTAGCGGTGCTCATAGGCAATGCCTTACACCAAGTGTCAACATTGCAATTGCAGAGCATGTCACAGAGCAGCTGAAGCAGCATCCATTCCAGGCAGCAGATTTTGAAGTGCTAGTCCCATCTTCAAATAGCAAAACTGGTGGAGTGTATGCCTGATTGGCTGCCGACCTACACTAAAGATCTTAACAGCGCCACCCTTCTACAAAGTTTGTTTAACAGGAAGTCACTTAAAACAGCAAGCAGGAACAGACAGAGATGTGTAGCAGTGAGATGCACAAAGCTCTATCTGTGGCAGGCAGGAAAGAGAAAGCAGACAGGCAACGGTCTTGGGCAATGAAAAGTGCCTCCAGGTGTCCTGCTGTGTGTTGTGTTGTGTTCATGCCTCTCATTTTGCACATTAGAAGCTATACTTCTGGCTAGCAACTGCAGGCCACCAGTATTGCTGTGCGCAATGCAAGTGCCCTGTGGTGGCTGCACTCAAAAAGATCCACAGTAAAAAGATTGTCTGTTCTTCATCTACGCGAGCACAAAAAGCAACAACAGGTCTTCAGCAATACAATAAACGATGGAACAACGCAAATATTCAACTTGGCAACTTGAAAAATGTGTCTCTGCAGTCTGCCTACTGCAGCTGCATATAGTAACGAACAAACATGCTGCTTGGCCTGAAGTTGCTAGCCATGCCCTACCAACTGCCTGATCCGCCATGTTTCCATGTGCCGGCAAACATATGCTTGACATATATTTGATTGGCATCAGCATTGGCTGTCCCATAACCTCCCACTGACACTGCTGTCCTTGGCAACACTAGCAGATCTGCCACCATCTGTGGATCTTCGATGGCAATGTCAAGTGAGTACGCATCATACAATGCTAGGAAGTGTTCAACGGCTTTTGTGAGCATGCCCGGCCCTGTTGTCATGACTGGGTTGTCTATTTGCTTGCCTGGTGCGCTATTGGGGTCTGCTGCTGCAGTGGCTTGCAGGTCCAGCATGAGATCAACAACATGAGCGAACAGTATATGGCCAGGTGCACTGCCCATGACCCAGTGAACATATTGCACAGGACAACAGAAGCCCATTGCATTTCTATTGCCTTCAGGAAGTACGACTTCAACCCCAACAACCGCATTTGCTGTACCGTTGAAGTTGGCTGTCCATTCGTCAAAAGGCTTGTAGCAGTGGACATCATGGTCAATGTACCATCCGCCAAACAAATACAGCATCTGCAAGGTCCAAAAATTGACACCACTGTTTATTGCAGGGGGCTTACAGAGCACATACCTTCAACAATCTGCAAATGAAACAGTTGCACTGTGCAACAGTTGCACTGTGCAACAGTTGACTGTGCCGAATGGAAAACGCTGCATTGCATGCACATGAACTGGGTATGTACTTGACTGCTTACCAGGTAGCTCCAGAAATCGTTCCGTTCTGTTGGCTTCAGTTTGCTGTACACTGGTAGCAGGCTTGGTGCATATTGCTGAACAGTGCTGTTCCTTTCTGCGTCTCCCATGATTTCCACTGTATACCCAGGATTGAGGCTTGCACATTGATTTATGCTGGACTGGGCCTCCCACTGGACGTCCTCCTTGTCCTTAACCGACACATACAAGACCTTGGGCAAAACCCCGGGCGCGCCGCGGCGGTTCCCGACACTATGCTTCCATGGGTTGCCATGAACGAGACCTGCGAGCCTGCTTTCGTTGCTGGCAGCATCTGATGTTGCGAAGACCGGTAGGGCTTCCCTGTATCCGAAAATTGCCTTGGAGCCATCTGCTGCTCCGCTGGTTTTGAAAGCAACAAATAGTAACAAAACAACGGCGATGGCTGCCGTCAGAACAAGTCTGCCCCAGAATGGATTGCGAAGGGTCGGAACTCCAAACCGCTGCAACTGCGTGCCCAGCATCGCCACAAAGCATAAGGATCAACGTGAGTGTAAGTTACTGTGACGGCCGTTCTGACAGGTAAAACAGTGTGCAGATGTAGCTCGCGCATGTAGCATGGACGAAGCAGTTGCGAATTCTTCGTCGGAGCTGCGAGGCCGAACCGGCGGTCACAGCGTTCTTGGAAGCTGTCTTGGAAGAGCAAGATTTGCAATAAAGGTACGGAGGCCGAATTCGCTTCGCATCACACATCCCTTCGACACACGTCCCTGTCAGCTCTGTCGAACCTCATCAAAGACGTCAAACACTTCCCTCTCTTACTCTCTCATCCCATCGTTGATAGATATCGCCAGTTCTTCCTAGCGAGACTTTAGCCAACTGTCATCTACCAGGTTCTTTGGTGTGATCTCTGCGCAAACAGTACACTCACTGCTTGTGCCCCGCCACGGCCACCTTGAAAAATCCTATTACCTGAGCCCACTCAGCCCTTCAAAAGTACAGCTCAAGGTTGCTCGCGTCAGCTGCAACCCTTATCATTCCCCAGCTGGGCACAATGCTGGACACAGGTTTCGCAAACCTTCGCTCACACCCTGTCCGGACTTTTAGCTACGCCTTTTCGAATTGCAAACAGCCATGGCTCAAAGCGCATGCTGGCAGGCAAGCAAACAGTAGAGTTTGCGGCTTTGCACGGTGCTGCAGAGCCAGTACTCCACAATACTCTGACAGCAATATTGCCTCAGAGCCAGCAGCTGAGGAGTCAGCATTTGCCAGAGAGCGAACAAGCCTCAACTCATTTGCAGATACTCTCAGAGGCCAGCATTCAGGCAACAATGGCAGCCGGCTTGAAGCAGTCGAAACCCAAACTGGTCCAGTGGTGGAGAGGGCATTTTTGGTTGGCGTGGCACAAAAAGGGCACCGAGACAGATTTGCTTACAACATTCATGAGTCCTTGGAGGAACTTGGGCGGCTTGCAGAGACTGCTGGCCTTGAGGTACAGAGCTCTACATTTCCATCTGAGAGCATCCAGCGCCAGTACTGATTCAGGAAATTGTCTTGCACAATACAGCATATCTGCTCTGGATGACCCAAGCCATAACAAGCGTTGTGCATAAGACATTTACGACACAGCCTGTGGCATGCTCACAGGCAACCTATCAGGAGTCTATCAGACAACATTTCTGTGCATCTTCAGTTGCTTTGCTTGTGCAGGTTGTTGGCCAGACATTCCAGAATCTAGAGAATGTGTCACCTCGCACTTACATAGGTTCTGGTAAAACTCTCGAAGTGGAAGGAGCTGTGGATGAGCTGGATGCTGACACCGTTATCTTTGATGATGAGCTTACTCCAGGCCAGTTACGTAACTTGGAGAGGGCATGGGGTGACAACATCAGGCTGTGTGACAGAACAGCCCTCATTCTGGACATCTTCTCTCAGAGAGCAGCGACCAAGGAGGGTCAGCTGCAGGTGCGCCCTCTAGACAGCTTGAGCTCTTTTTCTTACTTTCGTCTCCACCACATGAGGATTTTTTTTTGTGTGTATCAGATTATGCTGGACTGACTGCCAAAGGCATGTGTTGAGAAGCATAAGCAAACACAGTCAGCAGACAAGCAGCAGACACACGTCAGCAGCAAATCATCTGGGACACTTTGGCTGCCTGATGCGTGAGGCTGCCTGATGCATGAGCCTGCCTGATGCATGAGCCTGCCTGATGCATGAGCCTGCCTGATGCATGAGGCTGCCTGATGCATGAGGCTGCTGCTTCAAGTGGCGAGTGTGCCGGTTGCAGGTAGAGCTTGCACAGAGTGAGTACCAGCTGCCTCGCCTCACACGCATGTGGACACACTTGGAGAGACAGGCAGGAGGGCGTGTCAGGGGCATGGGAGAGAAACAGATTGAAGTTGACAAGCGCATCTTGCGAACGCGCATGGGTCAGCTCAAACGCAGCTTAGAGGATGTGCGCACACACCGCAAACAGTACCGGGAGCGTCGCGCTGCGGTACTGTCCTGCCCTGGCAGTGTTTCACAATCATACATGCTGTTACATGAGTTGGTCAGCTTTTCAGCTGAAATTGTTCAGAACCTGCTTGTTAGTGTGTGCACTCCACTAGTGGTGCTGCACAAAAGACATACTGTGACAGCCTTGCATGATCTTGCAGGCATGCTTGTCTACTGACAGGTTAGACCAGAAGAATTACTGCATACACCACCTTAAAATCTATCTGTTGCATGCTTTCAGGCACCTGTCCCTGTGATAGCTCTGGTGGGCTACACCAATGCTGGCAAGAGCACTCTTCTGAACAGCCTTACAGAGGCAGCTGTGGTGGCAGAGGATAAGCTGTTTGCCACACTAGATCCAACAACTCGCAGAGTCTCCTTGCCTAGCTCCAAACAGGTAGTCATAGCATCCATGGCAGTTGCGTGTCCACACTTTCACATTTCTGTCATACACATGATGATGCTTTGTGTCCTTCACATCGTTGTGTGTTGCGCTGCACAGATGTCTCCCACCGGTATGTTTTTCAGGCTGTGTCCATTTAGCTTGTTCAACATGCAGACCCCATTCTGGCCTTGGAGCCTTCTGAGCAGGTCTATCGATTTGGCAGTTGTAATGGCTGTTTGCCAGTTGAGCTCCAGCAAGGTCAAGGCTGCTTGCACAGTGGGTCCAGCAGGATTTGCTCATGCAGGTTCTGCTGACAGACACTGTGGGGTTCATACAGAAGTTGCCCACTCAGCTGGTAGCTGCTTTTCGTGCCACCTTGGAGGAAATCACTGAAGCTAGCCTGCTGTTGCATGTTGTGGATGTCAGCCATCCCAATGCTGCAGCTCAGACTCAAGCTGTCATGCAGGTAGTCTGGATGTCACAAACTTGCTCATTTGCTGCACTCCTGAGTATTGCAAGAATTGCACCTAAGTGGTCAACCTGGCTCTATTGTGTGAACAGCTATGCAACATTGACATCACCTTGAATAGCTATTGTAAACCACTGTAGGGCAGGCAGAGGTTGCATTCTCTTTTGCTCTCAACCTCCACTGTGTGCAATGGACTGCCTGCAAAGACCGGAAGTAGTGTCTGCTTCCAGGTGCTTGAGGACCTTGATGTGGGTCACATCCCCATGATATCTGTGTGGAACAAGGTGGACGTGTGCGCTGACCCTGAGATGGTGCAGACAGTTGCAGACAAGCGGGACAACACTGTCTGCGTGTCTGCACAGACAGGTCAAGGCCTGCCAGAGCTGATGAATCTTGTAGAGCGCAAGGTCCAGGAAAGCATGATGCCTGTGGACGTGCTGGTCCCCTATACCCAGGTGACATTTCAACACAATTTGCCAAATCAGATTGTGGCATCTGTATCATCCTGGGTGACGAAAATGTCTCACCTGTGCTGTGCTTTGTTTGACACAGTGCTGGCCATCACCTCTCACAACTCGTGTTGCTGTGTAGGGTGAGCTGTCTGGAGAAATTCACAAAATTGGAATAGTAGAATCAGAAGAGTTTTTGCCAGATGGGAGCCACATTTCGGCCAGGGTACCAGTACCACTTGCAATGCGGCTAGCCCAGTTTGCAGTAGGGCCACACTCAGCACAGCAGATAGCTGCCTAAATTGCATTTACTGACTTGTATCATAGCAGGACTTTTTAGGCTAATTCTTTTCATTTCATGATTTTCTTGACACGGAGCAGTGGTATATCGTCTCGCATCGACATTGTCACAGTGTTTTGTAGCTTTGCAAAATTGGTAGCTGCAAACCCTGTGCGGTGCAGGTATGCCTTTGCACAATTTTTTAAAACACAATGCCCCCTGCAGCAGAGGCTTACAATACTTATCTCAATCTCTACAAGGCTTGCTCATTTATGGCATGTCTAGGCTAGGCCCGTCTTGGACAAGTCTTACATTCTGCACATGACTTGACTAAGATGCTTTAATTTGCCCAGCTGCAAAGATACACACACAAAGCGTAGGACTACGGAATATACAAGGCACTCTGAAGGTCAGAACAATATTGTTGCACAAAATGAGTGTACACTGACTACCTGGCATGAGGCTGCTCTGACAGCACAGGCGACAATTCAAGCATGAACGACACATCACTCTGTTCCCACAACCATGCCAATTCCCTTGGTCTTGCCTTCACGGAACACAAGCCTGGTACCTGCTGTCAGATACTCAGGACGCTGCAAGAACCTGAATCTGACACATGCTCTGTCCCCAGACCTGAGCCTTTCCTTGTCCATGGCAATCACCCTTGCAGCCTGACGCACGATCTCACAATGTATCACAGCCTGCAGAGTCAGCACCAGGCTTCAGAGCTGACAAGTTCACCTGCCACCCACTCGCATGCCAGACTACAGCCAAGACTGGTATCAAAGCTCTAAGGCTATCAAGGAAGAGCAGACATGCGACTCGAGCACTGTCTTGGTGATGGATGGAGTATACACTTGGCTGTTGCATGGCCTACCTGATAGCGAGGTTGGATAGTAGTGGAGTGAGTCAGGATGGCAATGTCAGCATCAAACTCCCAGGAAGCCTTGGGCTTAGCTCTCTCGTCCACCAGCACCATGCCCTTGCGCACCTGGTTACGCTTCACCTTCTTCAGAGCCAGAGCAGCAGTCTGCCCAGCCACAACCTGAGTGCATGCCAGGCATAACCAGATTTAGATGCCTAATGAGCGGAATACTGATCAAAGTGCTGCTGACAAGATTTTGTTGCAGGCTTGCTGGCAAAGCGCTGTTGGCTGACCATCAGTAGTGCTGAAAGCCTGCTGGACAGCTCATTTCACAGGTTGCTAAATTTCAACTTGTATACTAGATAGTCACAGCACTGTGCTGCTGAGTACTGCCATAATGACAAGTTTCTCAGCAGCATTGTGTCTCCGATCATCTAGCACACACATAAGCTTTTGCAACATTTGAAAGATGGCTGTCAGAATGAGAGTCCAGCAACAAGCTGAAGTGTGCACAGGGAAGCATAGAGGCTGGCAGCGTGGTGTAGAGCAGAAGCTTACCCTGGTCACAGGCAGCCTCTTGTACTGAATGCTCTTGATGGCTGTGGGCTTGAAGGTGCCATCACCCACGTCTGGGCCCAGCATCAGGTTGGCGTTGGTGGTGATGACCCCCCGCTTCACTGTCCCAGCAATGACAGTCCCCACTCCAGGAACACCAAAAGTCTCATCAATGATGAACTCAGCATACTCCTTCACCTTGTCATGCCTGCATGCATTCCACTGACCATTTACTTGGCCAGTCAACAGCGCACAACATAACCCAACTATGTCCATTCATATGGTATCACAGTACGTATATGTTGCTTTGCCTCAAAGCAGGCATCATTCAACCCCAGCACATCTGGCAGTGGAAGCTGAGGTACAGCAGAACTGGTACAATGCACTGCAGCAGTCCTTGTGCATATGGAGGTGAGGCAGCTTACCACTTGTGACGCTGAGGCAGCAGGTTGTAGAACAAGCGCACCAGCTCCAGTCCCTCCCCTGTCACTGATGACGTCAAGAAGACTGGAGCCAGACTGTCTGTGTGCATGTGCCTAGCACAGGTCAGCACATCATCCTTGTTGCGCACCTGCACTCACACCAGAAAGCTGACTGCCAAATTGCAAACAGACAACGTAGATCTGGTGCCTTCTTGTGTGCAAGGTTTTGGAATGTAAGGGTAAATGTACCTGTGGCTGTGCAACCAGGTACAGGTCCATTTACCTTGGCATTCCAAAAGTAAGCATGCAAGCAATCATACAAGTGGTGGAGCAAGCATATGTTGTGGGCTACTAGTCACTTCCAACACCTCTGTGTTTGGGCTTGCATGCAGATGGTGCAGGTGGAGTCAGCACCATGAAGGGCTTTTTCTTCACACCAGGCTTCTTGAGGATTGCTTGCAGGGTGGCCAAGGTGTGCTTCAGCACATGCTCTGGGCAGATGTCCACCTTGGTCACAACAAAGAACACTGGCACCTTCAACGCCAGAGCTACACCCATATGCTCTTTGCACATTCCAACAATGCCTGCAGGATGGGCAGAGTGTCTTGGTATGCGCAGTGGCCAACATGCTGAGACTGATCCCAAACAGCAAAAGAAAAAGTACTGTCACATGAATCTCTTGGCTCAAGCAATGCTGGAACATGTGTGCAGCTATGCTGAGCATGCCACTATGGCACGCTGCAGATGTGCAATGGTGCAGACGCACTTGACATGCTGCTGAAACATAGTTTGATGGATGCAGCGCAGCAGTCAGCAGACCTGCATTGGCGCCGACAATAAGACAAGCATAGTCTGGCATGTGGCCTGTCAGGCCGTAAGCTGTGGTCTTGAAGTAGCGCTCATGACCAGCCAGGTCCACCAGAGTCACCACCTTGGACGCCCTTGCTATGTACTCGGCAGAGGAGTTGCTGCGAAACATCTGATCGTTCAGGATGTTGCACTTGCTGTCCAGCTGCACAGCACCAACGTGTCTGGTCAGCAGAATTTCTGATGGGCACAGCACTAGCACCTCAGGATGAGCAGCAAAGTCATCTGCCACCATGCAGGCTGAAGCTGTTTATACAAAAAGCTGTGAAAGGCAGGGGAGCCAGTCAAACAGCATGGCACAGCAACATGTGCATTGAAGGGACACATGTGGACATTCCTGGGGGCCTGCAGCAAGCTACTTACACATAAGTTGTGCTGTCCAATGGATGAAGTCCTGCCAGTTGCCTCCTCATGCCCATGCTTGAACACCTTGGACCGAGCAAAGCCTCGCCCATCATCCAAAATGTGTCTAGTCAGCACTCCTACCTGAAGGGTTGCACCAAGATCAGGATACAAATCTGCTCATGTGAGCTACACAGTCCTTTTGGCATTGCTAGGTACGTCTTACGCGACTGTCAATTGGCAATGCATGTACTGCAAGGATCATGCTAAAAGCTAGGACACAAAACAGCAGTTCTGCAAATCTGGCCAGCAATGCAAAAGCGCGTGCCCGTATCAAATGTAAAGACAGCTGGCAGAACTGAGTGAGGTGCTTTGTCTAAACCAGGACAGCATTGCGCAGCTCAGCTGGGACTTACCATGGTGGACTTGCCAGAGTCCACATTGCCAATGATGGCTACCCTCAACTCTGCTGGAGACACTGCACCAGGATTGGCTCTTGCCCTCACCACTACATCTGCCGTAGCACTTTCTGCATAGCATCTCACATGTCATGCATAATTTTGGTAAGGTGTCTACCTTAGTATCTGCATCCCCAAGCACAAATAGTTGGCAGAGTTGATCACACTGTGCTTGCCGAAATTAGTAACAAATCTCACTGTGGCATGACAGACTGCAAGTGATAAGAAATACATAATGCAAGCAGCTCACCAGCAGCCTCGCTGTTGCTGGGCACCTTCCGCTGCCGCAGAATTGTCATGTCTGCAAATGCAGCACCCATGACCTTTTCCACTCTCTGCAGAATCACAGCCAACTCTGCCTCTGTCAGAAGCTCAGGGCCCCAACCACCAGGCCCACCAATTGTGATCAGTGCCTCACCAGTGCTCTCCACCTGCAGCATCTCCACACACTCATATGTTGCAAAAGGTGCCCAGGGCAACAGACAGCATAGTCTGTGAAACAGAAGGAAAGTTGAAATACAAGGGCAACTGCATATGAGACTGGGATGCAATTTCATTGATGTTGCTCAGTGAGTCCATCTTATGCAGCTGGATTCCACATGATCTCAATGCAAAGCTTACATCAGCTTTCAGTATCTCCAGAGCATGCTCCAATCGCATGTCATTCTCCTCCTGAAGTGACAGCCCAGAAAAGCTTTGAAGTCCTGTTGCATCTGCATCCTCTGCTGTGGACCCATTGCCCTGCATTAGGTCGAGACATGCTTGAGCATGTGCAGCTAGAAGGCTGACAATAGTGCTACAAACACTGTCGCTATGGCTTTGACGTGCCACCTGAGATGGTTTGTACGACTTACCAGTGCAGAAGGTTCGTACTTGGAAGCAGAACCATTGTTGAGCAGGTCAGTTGCTGGCTGGTCGGCAGTGAGGCCTGTTATGCTCTCCACCCAACCATTTGGGTCTCCAGCCTCACGGCTCAGGTGGTGAACCTGACGGTGTTTCTGAGAACCAGTCTGTGAAGCCATTGGCAACGAGACAGAGAAAGCCTGCAACCAAACTGTATATGACAACATGACTCTTGGGCAAGCTCCAGGACGTCACACAGATAACCTACTGAGGAATGAATAGCTCTGGCAGAGGGTGATCACCGGCTATCTCCGCGATATTCGTAAACAGTGTAATCGTAACGTGGTCAGCGAAGATGTGGCTTTCCTTTTATGCGTTGTTCTTGGATATGTCTGAGGCGTAGCCCTGCAAATCGCATTTCGCTTGTCGCAAACCTAAGATGTATACATCGGCCAAAAGATGCAACCGAAATTGGACCTGACACAAGAGGAAAGCGTACTGCCAACGCTTATTACCTGAAATGCATGGTACTAAAGAGCGTCTCAAGCGCCGAATGCCATCTTCAGCTGAGCAACCTGCGTCACCAAGTAAGTTATACACAGAAGCGCACTAACAAAACAGCAACGCCCGGTACAACCACTCACCTGTTTGCACGATGACCCACGTATTCTATGATCAGGTGCAAAGTCTGTAGTACGACCAGAGCTGTATAGACTGCTTTGTCTCTGTCGAAGGAGCTCCTCGACGTGGAGAAGCTGACCTGCCAATCGCTTCTAGGGTTTGGTGAAATTGTGACTCTACCTAGCCTGCTAGTATCCTGCTGTTAGTTGCTGCTGAAGAGCATGCAATACTCGTTTCGGATGCTTCAATTCAGCTTCAGTGAAGTGTTACACTGTTGAGATGCAGTGCGCACTGCAGTCAACGTGCACGCAACAGTCACCAAGAGATTGCTCAATATGCCATACTGTAGTGTGTTGATCAATTCCCATCAGTCCAATGACTAAACTCCATTCACATGTGTTATGTCAGACTGCTTTTGACGACAAGTCAAGCTGCCATCCCACTCCAATCATGTCCAGTTAAGTCCTAAGTTAGAGTTCAAGTGTCTAGACTCGTGCAAGTCTGTCTGTCTGTCTGACGCTGCATGCTAAGACCACAATACGGTCATCTTGATAGCTCTCTGCAGCACTTGGGCCTCGCGCGCTTCACAATGATTATGGCAAATGAGGACAGTAAAGTCAGCAAAGAGGAGTTGCATGACAGGTTCGCTGCGGTGTGCCTGCAACCTAAGGCAGAGATCGACGGCGAGTCAGACGTGGGTACTGCACACCCTGTGCTGAGTTGATATGTCCGGCCAACTTGTGAATTGTAAGTGAGCCAGAGTGATTCTCAGGTGACTTTATGTCCCTCGAAATCTGCCAAAAAAAAGGCTAAAAAGAAAGCAGCAGCAGCAAGGAAGGCTAATGGTGTTGAACATGGTGAAGCCGAGGGGCCTGCACCTGCCGACGCCAACGGGCATGAATCTCACAGTCCCGAGGCAAATGGGGCAACACCTGCAGACAGCAGTAAAATGCCGAAGAAGAAAAGCAAAAGCACAGGTGTGCTCTGCAGTATAGCTGGCAAGTAATTTAGTAGGGAGTGAGCAACTCGGTTCTGGGCTTCGACTCAGCTGGAATCTTCGTATAGATCGTGGCCTTCTGAGGAAGTGTTTGTATTGACAGAGTCAACAAACAAGGTGCAAACAACTCCCCCTGAAGTACCTGTTGCTGAGTTTTTCCCCAGAGGCATTTTCCCTGAAGGAGAGTGGCAGTCGTATCAGAACGAGTAAGTCCTGATGTACCAAAAAGCGTTTCTGGCAGCAGAGTGTATATGCAGTAGACAGCACATGTCCATGGTGATTGCGGATTCGCCCTGAACACATGCTTGCACTTCTCACATGCTTGCATCTTACGCTTCATCATGCACAAGTAATCATTGCATGCAGCCAGCGGTGGCGTGAGACTTCAGAGGAGAAGCGTGCGCAAGCACGTTTGCAAGACCAAATGATCAATGAAGCACGCCAGGCAGCAGAAGTGCATCGGCAGGTAAGATTCTTTGCTTGTTTTGCTGTGAACATGAAATCCGCAACATATCGCCAGCAAGTTGTCAAATGTCACGCCATGAAGACATCAGTCATCTTATAAAACGTGTACAAAAAGCTTGTTGCAGGTGAATTTACATGGTCATCAACTTGCCATTGGATGCGTGGATCGTGCATCTGTAATTCACAGAAAAACATCACTTGCTGGCATGCTTAGCTGGGCTTTACAGCACGGCAATCCGCACAGCCTTTGTGTCTGACACCTTGCCAATACCTTATTGCAGGATGCTATGTCTACGTACTTGTATCAAGGTCAGCAGGAACAAGCAAAGGCCAAATATCACATTTGGTCATACATGCAGGTGCGGCAGTATATGCAGAGCATCATCAAGCCTGGCATCAATATGATCTACATGTGTGAGACCCTGGAAGACACAGTGCGCAAGCTCATCCAAGCCAAGGGCCTGGAGGCCGGCATTGCTTTCCCAACTGGTTGCAGTCTGAACCACGTTGCAGCACACTGGACGCCTAACGCTGGTGACAAGACCGTGCTGCAGTATGATGATGTCATGAAGCTGGGTAAGCCTGATTCATAAACATGTGGCTGATGTGCAGTGTGCCATGTATAACAGCTTCAGTCTGACAATGATCTGTGCATCATGCAGAGCTCTGGTATGTTGTGGGCGACTCTGCTTCTTTGCATGATGTGAGTCCCAACACAGCATGCTATGCACACTGCTCTTGCAGCTGTATATTTCTGTACATCAGCACACTTGCATACATTTTTGCCAATCCTGCAGAATTGCAGTTGTCAACATTTCTTGGATTGTGGCCTTATTTTGATGGTATGATTGCAGACTTTGGTACTCACATCAATGGGCACATTGTGGACTCTGCCTTCACTGTGGCTTTCAACCCTAAGTATGATCCTCTGCTGAACGCTGTCAAGGCAGCTACCAACGCTGGTACATTTCCAAGCACCAAACATGCCGATGCACCAAGCACATGCAATTGCCAATGCAAGCTTCACACATTCATGCAGATTTGTTGCGTCATTCTACAGCATTCCTTGTATGCTGAGGGATTTGTTCTCTGCAAAGTTGATTCCTCTCATGTCGTTTTCTTCTTCGAAGAGTGTGTAATGTGCTTTGTTGCCACTTGTGTTATACGCTCCTCTATGTCTGCATCCTGCACCTGACCTGCTTCATAAATTGTTGTCATCAACAGTGTGTTGCCTAGCGTCTATGTCTCATCTTTTGCGGCGCATGGTCTGAAAGAGTTTGGCTGCAGGCATTCAGCAGGCTGGAGTTGATGCGCATCTGGGGGATGTTGGCGCTGCCATTCAGGAGGTCATGGAGTCCTACGAAATAGAGCTGGAAGGCAAAACCCACCAGGTCAGAAATGGCTTCACATGCCTTGCATATCACCATGTACAAGTCTGATCTCTCTGCACCTGGTCTCATGCCTGTGTGCATAAAAGCAAGATGCAAAAACAACAAAGCGCCTGAGACCACAGCCATAACTCAGCGCAGATGATTAGGGTCTCTGACCATTGGTTCTGCAAGATGCAGATCAAAAGCATTCGCAACCTCTGCGGACACTCCATAGATGCATACCAGATACATGGTGGCAAGAGCGTGCCCATAGTAAAGGGCGGGGAGCAAGGGGTGCGAATGGAGGAAGGGGAGTTCTTTGCCATTGAAACCTTTGGCAGCACTGGTACACATTCCCTGCTTATAGCAACTTTGTGACAGAAAGCTTATGCTGCAAAAAGCTTGCTACCTGTTTGACCCTGTACTGACTGTACCTTGACCCGTAGCCTTCTGTAACCTGTAGCACTTCCCAGCACTGATGCCATGTAGACGCTATGCTCAAACTTCAATGTCAGTGCTGTAGTCAGTTCTGCAGATGCCCAATCCTGATCAGATGTGTTGCGGCAGTGCCATGTTCATCATAGGTCTGGATGCAACCTGTTGTGGTGCAGGTAAGGGGTATGTGCATGAGGATCTGGAGTGCAGCCACTACATGAAGAACTTTGGGGTGGGGCATGTGCCTCTGCGCCTGCCCAAGGCCAAGCAGCTGCTGGGGGTCATTGACCGCAACTTTGGCACCCTAGCCTTCTGCAAAAGGTAGTGTTGCTAAACTGTTCCCCTGTCCATGCCTGCTTTACTCTCAGAAAACCTGCAAGCATTTAGTTTCTGACTTGTCTTTGTCTCACATGCGTCAGTCGCGGTGCATGATGATGACTGGCTTGTGTTTCAGCTGATGTGAGTTGCATGCCTGCGATTATTTATAAGCTGTTCATTCCACTCTTGACAACATTTCCTGACTTCTGCAGGTATTTGGACAGACTGGGAGAATCCAAATATCAGATGGCACTAAAGAGCCTGTGTGACAATGGTGTTGTGTCTCCTTGTCCGCCCCTGTGTGATCAGCGAGGCTCGTATGTTGCTCAGTTTGAGCATACCTTCTACTTGCATCCTCACAAAAAGGAGGTTCTGTCTCGAGGAGACGACTACTGATTGCATAGCAACATCTTAGGAGCAGCTCCATGCCCATATGCTTTCGATCCTGTTTGTCTCCTTGCTGTCCTCACCTACTGTCGTGTTGATGATGCTGCAGCGGCTTCAGTCATTGCATGTGTTTTTGGGTTGTTACTATGCAAAGTTGCCCCTGGAAGTGATCGAGAACGGTGTCGCTGGCAATTCAGGTGTAGTCATTTGCATCATCATGTGTATATTGAAAGTTTTCCTCATCCACTTCTTATGCTGCCGCTGCTGCCGTGTATTTCTTTTGGCCATACATTGTCCCAGATGCTGTGTATTTGGGAGTCGCTTGTTGGATTGACAATCAGAGTATTGCTGAGTCATTAGCAACTCAGGTCATGTAACATCATTGTGAATCTGGCTTCAGTGACGGATCATTGCAGTATCTGGCTTCAGTGACAGATCAATGCATAACAGCTCTGCTGAGGAAGAAGGCAGCTGACGCATGCTGATGCCCTGAGGATCAAGTCGTCGATACCCATTGAAGGCAATATGAACACTGACCAAGGTCATATTTGTCGTCCGCTTTGTGCATGAAGCTGCTGTAGCAGTGTGGCAGTGCATTACGACGTGACATGGCCTCTTCACAGCACGAGTGTCTTGTCAGAATATAGCTCTGCAACCAAGCTCATTGTGTATCATTCTACATGCAAGCTTTGGTGTGTGCCTAATTGCACTACAACCTCGCACAAACTCTACAAGCTTCATTAGTAGCCAGTTACTTGTATAAGCACCACCCTGTAACAGCTGCTGGTGAGATGGAGGCCTCATCACAGCCTGCACAAGCAACCACCTTGCACATGCTGCATACATACACCACCGGTCACAGCTTGCACAGGGTGGCCATCAAAATCTCAGCAGGACAATCAGCAAGTTGAGGCAGCATCCTTTGACATGTTGGATTCAGCAATACACTCCCAAGAACACACTGACTGCAGCTTGATGCCGCACCTTAACATGGGCAGCTGCCTGGGAATCACCCTGGCCGGGGTGAGCAGCACAGGTAAGCTAGCGTGAAGCAGTGCAAGGTGCTGCTGGGCTCCACAGATGCAGCAGCCTGTCATAGAAAGAGCATGTGGCGGCTATTGAGTAGCCATCTGTGGGCATATGACACCAATCTGCCCCATATCCCAAGCTTTTCTGGCCTGAATACTCCTCCAATACCTTGACACTGCCAGTACTGTGATCTGCCTGAATGACTGCATGCAACCAAGCCTTTCATTGCCAGTTACTTTGCGTAGTGGCACTGTTTGAGGCGCCAGGCAACCTCATGCCATGCTGCTGTACAAAGTCAAAACCCATCGTTGATTGACATTGGGCATATGCATGCGTGTGTTGCATGCTACAAAGTTTGTCAAGCACGATGCTATGAGCTTACCTGCAAAGCCATTGTGCATGCAGGCTGCCAGGATCTGGGTGGAGTCCCTGGGATGCCATTTTAGCCGCCAGACGCCACCGCCTGTGCTCACCTACAACAGATCCCAACTTGCAAGCACGCTGTGTGTTCTAGAGTGCAGGATGACAAGATACAAAGGGTCTCAATGCTGTGCGGCAACATGGTTTGCCTACAATTTAGCTTCTGCCAGCAAGACTTGACAAACTTGAGTGATGGCAGCACTGCTGATCTGTCAAAACTCTAAATGCATAAACCAGCTGACCATAACAAATAGGATGCAGAGCACTGTCTGCAGTGAGCAATCAAAGCCATTGCCCACCTGAGCAATCTCGACTGGTTGAGTGATGCGCCTGGTGTCCCAAAACCGTATGTGTTCATCGTAGCTGCCAGTGACCAGGCAATGTTCTTGCTGAGGACTGCTAGCAATGCAGCACACCCCAGCACTGTGGCTCTTCCTGCACTGCGGTTCCATAGTTCATAGTTCATTGTGCTTTGCACCATGCACCAGCAACACCAAACCTGATGCATGCGGTCAAATGGGGTGGCACAGTTTGCTGTGAGTGTACACCTACTTATCAAGTGGCAGCATGCATGTTGTCACATCCTGCATGCATGATTGGAGAGCCATTTGTTGCTACCAATCAACTCTGTCGGCTGACCTGTTGACAAATATGGGTGATGAGTCAGGCTGGCGCAGGTCCCAACCTTTTAAAAGGCTGTCATCTGCTCCAGAATACACCACACTGTCCTGGTAGTACAAGATGGCATCAGCTCTTCAGTCAGGCTTGCACATGAATGCTGGTGTTGATCGTTGCTGATGATGTACCTGCCAGCAGTCAAATGCTGCGCTCCATGCCTCCAAATCATGTGCTTGCCACTGTGCTGTGACACATGTCTCACTTTCAGATGCCTGCAGGTTGTACCCAGTCACATGCTCAGAGCTGCCATCTGACAAGCCAGCATCAGCAATGCAGTGAACGCCTGGTAAAAGTTTGAAAGGCAGGCACAGCAAGGCACCTGTAACGCTGACACGGTCCCTGCTGATGAGCTTGCGACAATGCGTCGCCCACAAGCAGCAATGTCTAATGACAGTGCCATGGCACCTTCTGAGACGACAACCTTCTGCTGCTCAACAAGGTAGGAGGTGTCGCCTGACGGCTGCAGTGCCAGCACATGCAGGCTACCGTCTGCACAGGCTGCCAACAAACGAGCTGGTTGAGCAACTTGCCACTTCATATCAAAAATGCCAGAAATGGCAAGAGCACTCGTTTGTTGCAGCTGCCAGTGGTGAGTACGGTCATTAGTTTCGTCTGCAAGGTGCACTTCACCAAGCCTTTTGCTGCTCATAGCATACAGGTGAAGCAGACCATGTCTGATTTGCGTTTTCTCGTCAAGCTGGTATGTGCCTACTGCCAGCAAATTGTGGAGATCTTGAAGCGGACAGAACTCCGTGCTGTCTGCATTGACCGTCAATACGCTTTCTTGATACAAGCGAGCCATGCCTTGGCTGCTGCTGATCAACCTGTGTCTAACGTGCGCTGTGAACGCCTACATAATCACTTCTGCAACTTGCTGCCACTGTGATGATTTGACTGAGGCCTGCCTTTCGACGGGCGGTCGCCAATGTTATTGGCTTGCAATTTGCAGTTCATAGTTTGACCTATCAGTGACAGCTACTCTGACAGGCGCCGTTTGTGCTTTACAACTGTGTGCTTGAACCCGTGGTATTGACATGCGCACCGCGGAAAGTGCACAGGTTGTCATTCAAACCTCACATCAATCACAGTGTCCCAGGCTCGTGCTGTTCCTTCAATATACATCGCTGCGTGCCTGTCCACCCAAGCTTGCACGAGAGGTACACTGAGAGCACTTCCGGCGGCCCCATCGGCCATGCAGCTAGCGTTTCACACTTGAAAAAGGCGCATGTTTTTCTTGTCCTTGACAGGCGGTCGAGCTCGGACCACGTAGCAACAAAGCAGGCCCTTGCTTAGTGTTATTGAAGGGCGTTTCAGCCACCCAGGCTGAGTTCTTGACCTGGTTCAGCACCTCATATCTCAGAAGATACTGTCCAAGAGTGTATTGGCTAGGCTCCTGTGGCTCGTCTGCAACTGACAAGGTGGTTGTGTAGCCTAGCAGCACGTTTGAACAACTGCTTGCCAATCATCACCAAGCTCCTTATTCCTCCCTGACAGACAGTAAGCAATGTGCATGAGAAGTTCCTTTTGTGCAGGAGGAGCTGCTACACAGCATCTGCACAGCTGGTCCACCAGGGGGCAGCATACGTCTGCAATGCTGTCCTCGTAGTCTGGAAAAGTGGCTTGCTGTAAGCTTCATGTCACCGCCATTGATGCATGGCATTGCATGTCACATTTCATGCAGCTTTACCGTCACCATGACCTTGCTCCATTGATCAAGAAAGGCAAATCGTCAGGCACATCATGTGGTGCATTGCACTTTCATGGCCATTGCCAAAGTTTATTGCACAGTTCTTCTGTTGTTGATAGCATGAGCGAAATGGGAGCACTTTGCCACAAATTGCAGCATGTGGTATGCAGCATGACTGCGTGTGACTCTGAGAAATGTGCATGTAGGCTCACTTGCCAGAGAAATTTAAGTTGGATCCAAAGGACTTTCAGTATGTACTGAATGTGGTTGCCACCGAAGAAACTTTATTATGGAACTTGCACGAGGTAGATGGCACATACAGACGCACTACTCTTCTGACTGAGTCCCCACAGAAGTGTGTGAGCAGCGCTGTGCACAAATTGGAGGAAGCTCTTCATGTTGTTGGGCACCATGTTGGGTCCAATCAAAGAGCCATAGACTTAGGTGGGACCTGTCAACACATCACCAGCATTTATTGCAATCATAGCAGCTGGTTCTGTGTGCCTGAAAGGTCATCAAATGACAAGCTTTCAAGCACACCCACCACATGTGCACAGCATTTGTACAAAGTTGCACGTTCCACAAGTTGCATGACTAAAGGGTGCCGTTGCACATTCAGTGCCTTCCAACTCCACTGTAGCGTCCTTCTGCACATGGAAAGAAGCATGGTAAGTGCATGCAAAGTCCTTGTCAGCCAGGTGCATGCTGAGCAGATGTGCCGGACCAGCGCGCCAGCTCCTTGTTGGGTGTGTGTACACACAGCCTAGGTGCACTGCACTTTGACAAGTATCAACTTGTCAGCTCCATGACTGCTGCCTGTGTCATGGTGTCAAGCGGCAGCTGTTTCAAAAAGCGCAAGACTTAGACGTGACACAGATTACAGACAAAAATTAGTTGTCACAGCATCATCGGTGAAGCTGTTGGACTCTGAGTCCACGCAACTCTGCATTTTTGCACCAGGGCGTAACTATGCATGACTGCCCTATTTTGAGTCGTGATGGCATGCAGGCGCTGCCCCAGGAGGATGGAGCTTTTACTTGGCAAAGTATATGGCTATGGTCATTGCTGTGGATCCAGCAGAGTTGAGCCCCGAGCTTTCTCTGCCAAATGTGCATCACTTGCAATGCAAATCAGAGCTAGCAGGGGACGCGATCGACACATTGCTCGAGGGTGAGAAAGCAGACTTGTTGGTCGCCGACATGAACCAGCACCCAGATACCACTGTGCAAGCTATGAAGCCCCTGCTTCCATTTGTGAAGGCAGGAGGCACAATCATCATGACCATGAAGTTTTATGGACTGGGCAGGGACCGCAGTGCACCTGAAAGCAGGGTTCTGGAAGCATTCGGATGTAGTGTTGAACCAGAGAGTGGTAAGGCGGTTTGGTTGATGGCCAACACCGTCAATGAAAGGACTTTCATTGCTGTGCGCAGTCAGACTGTAAGTTAAGCAGGCTGTATGTTGCTAGTCATGAGTAATGTAGATGGCTGAGTAAGAGATGGCTAGCCTGCGCTGTAGAGAGATGGCTATAGCTAGGAGATGGCTGTAGATGGCTGAGTGATATAGACAGGCAAATGTCTTGCGTCACGCTAAATGCACAGCATGCCAGCTGTGCCAGTCTGGCATTGCCTCGATCACGGGGTTGTGCAACACACGGACTCAAAGCGCGCACAACAGCTGTGCCAGAATCCCTCGTAACAAGCAATTCCAAATGCAGCATCACACAGCCAGGAGGAATCTTTCCCCGGAACATTCGCCATCGCGCAGCGGGCGGTGAACCGGCAATGCCCGCACATGAGTGCATAGCATCACAGATCTGTTCTGATGGTGTATCAAGACCCGCTGCTTGCTTATCTGCCAGACGCAAAGGTGCGAAGGCGCAAGAAGAAACGTGCAAGTTTAAACGAGGACATTGCCGTGACGCAACCCGAAACCTGGCACAAGCAGTATCAGGTGTATCAGGACTGGCGCGATACGTCGCCGACCCTGCAGCGCCTTAAGGACAACGCCGCTAGGTTCCAACAAACCTGCGATGCTGTCAAGCGCGGTATCCAGCAAGCGCAAAGTCAGATCGTCGATCAAGTGGATTCTTCTCGGGATGCTGTAGTAGTCGCTCTCAAGCAGCAGCTGAAATCTGCTCGGGCGAAGCTTCGACGAGCGCTGCAACAGCAACAACAGAATCAGCAAACATCTGAGGACTTGGGAGCTGACCTAATAGCTTTCAGCAAATATGTCAGCGGCAGCAAGGAGGAGTCGCAGAACTTTGCGATAGGCAGTCTTGTCTTTGCAGCTCTGGCATTTGTATGCGGCAGTGCACCATGGTTGCTTCCACAGCTGTACTTGGTGTTTGCTGCTGTTGCCTTGCCATGGAGGGTCTACCAGTTCTACCGCAAGCGGCTCTCCTTCTATCTGCTTGATTTCTGCTATGTAAGTTGTGTACTGTGCAGTCTGCTCAAGCTGGCGCTGCTCTTGCTCATGTATTCGCCTTGATTAAGCGTCAAAAGCATTCTGACTGATCAGTCGGCACCGGTTGTGTCACTCGGCAAGCTGCAAGGCTGACAGTGCTTTGTTGTCATATGCAGTGGGCAAACTTGGCAACTGTGTGGTACTTGGTAATTGGATCTGGCAATGCGCACATGGGCACCATGGTGTACGCTTTGGCTGATGGTCCTCTGGCGGGAGCTCTGCTTGTCTGGCAGAGCGCCTGGGTGTTTGGCTCAGCCGCCCATTCTGTGAGGTACAACGCATCGCTTATCTGTTGGGGCATATGCCACCATCATTAGCAGTTTGATCTAGCAGCACATCAATGTTCTAGCAGCACATGTTTTGTTGATGCTTGTAGCGTGCTCATCCATCTGCTGCCGGGCCTCGCCTTGTTTGCGCAGCGCCACTTCTCTCCACCAGAGTCAGTCTCGTGCATCAGCTTGCTCAGCTCCACAAAGTATGGCGGCGAGCATGATGGCAGTGCCACATTCTGGTGGTTCCTGGTGGCTCCATTCATTTTCTATGCAACCTGGCAGACAGCTTACTGGCTCATAGTTCAGGTGAGCCTGGAGACAGACAGACCCACAGAGACCTCCAGACAATGTTGTGTGAAATGCAAATGTGCCGATATGTCTATTCCATCTGACTTTGCATCAATGCACATGGGTTCAGGCTTTACTAGCAGCACAGGGTTTGCATGCTGTATCCAGAAGCAAACAGAGGGTGTTTTCTGCAGGTTTGCTGTCAGCAGTACATCAAAAAGCATGGGTATGAAACCAGCTACAGCTGCTTAGCCAAGCGTGCTGCCAAGACAAACAATGTCTGGAACCGAATAGTCCGAAAAGGATGCAAGGCCCGCCGTCTGTGCATGTTTGGTAAGCGTACACTGGCGCTGCTGATTGCTTCTGCCCTTTGGTACATATGCTGTTGCTATGCGCATGAGTATAGTTTTTGACAACTGTTTTGGCTGATGTGCAGGTGGAATTCAGCTTGTGTTTACCTTGGCGTGTCTGCTGCTGTTCATCCCTCTGTACCATTCCTTCTATTTGTCCTGCATCTGGCAGGTATGATAACTTTTGCTTCATGACTCCCTTTTTCCGTACCTGCTTGAACCCTTATGATCAACAAGAAGACCTCATGGTGCTGTCCAGTGTTGTTACAACTCTGGTGCTGCATGTATGCCCCAACCATACAGCAGTGAATGCAACACTTCTCAATTACTGTCCTGACTGAGCTTGTGCAATGTAGGTTGTCAAGTTTGCTGTTCCTGTATACTATGGATCACGATATCAGTGTGAGAAGGTTCCACAGCATCAAGTCATCAAGGCTGTGCAGAGCAAGAAGGTGCATGTCAGCTTGACTGCTGAGGCCAAAGCTGCAATGACAGTCAAGAAGACAGTACCAACGGCATAAGCCTTCTTTTAGCGTCTATGCATTGTTTGTCTTGGCGCATGTTGCATTTAGCCCTGTCAAGCTATCGTGGCATGATCAAGATGGTGTGATGCTTCTGAAGGTTTCTATGCAATGTGTTTGGTCTAAAGATCTGTAGCTATGAGTGTTACACCATGAATTCCCTGTACTTTCATCAATAACGTTTGATCAGTACATTTCTTGTAGGAAAAGCATACGGTGTGCATTTGCACACTTTCCACTAGTATTTGTAGCTTAGTACAGCTAAGCACGTTTTCTACCCATTTGGTTCAGTCATTGTTTTGTTACACTTCCCCAGTTTGATAAATATCAACTCCAAATGCACACTGTGACATCAAGTATACATTTACTAAAATAGACTCCATCTGGTTCAATCAATCTGTTATTACACTGCCCCAATTTGATGACATCACCCAAATGGCCCACTGTGACATCAAGTATACTGACCATTTACCAAAATAGACCATACATATGCACACTGGAAGTCGCTGTCAAAGTGTATGATTGGTGCACAGGCCTGTCCACATGGCATCTGTCAAAATCATAAGTGCATCGTATCACGTCATGTTGTCCGTTGTTGCTGTGGTACAGGTGGCCAGATGCTACAAAGCTATCACAACCCAGTCATGTCAGGCAGATGATGGTTGTTGGCCTATCATTATTGCTGCTGCTGCTGCTGCAGCTTTGTAGCAATTGCCAGAATAGAATCAAGCTCTGTACGGAAGTGTTCAATTTCATCACTTTGCTCTTGATCAGGGCAGCCTGCATGCAAAGATAAGAAATAAGCAGTCACATGTCAAGCAGCTTCTCAGCTGCTGCAGTGGCCTTCAGCAACGACTCTCTTCAAGTGCAAAAACACTGATGCAGGCATGAAAGTACAGTGCCACATGTGCTGTTCGACAACCACTGCAGGGTCACAGGCTGCATAAGACAGAGTGGTTGGCTGCATTGAGATCCACAGCTGCACTGACAGCTGCCAATTGTGTCATTACCTTCTGGTTGTGTGAAAGGTGCCCACCCTGATGGGTCATGGTTTCCTACTATCAGGGGCTGCAGCTGTGCATTGCGCTGTGCTTCAGCAGCTTCAAGCTCAGCAATCTTCTTTGCAAGCTGAGCAAACTGCAAGGCAGCGTTCATTGAGACCTGTTTGATGAAGCATGCTGTACAGCAACCTTCAAACAGGGCTTGGGACATATGCACGCTATGTGCATGATCTGCTGAGTGAGGGTGATCATTTCAGTGCTCAGATCTTTCAGCTTGCATCATACAAACGTGTTTGCTGCCTGTGATTGGGTGGTTACACTTGCAACGGGAGCTGAAATACGATTTCATGGAACTGTACGTCAGGTAAGTTGACTTGAGATTACAGGGAGTGTCATACCTCATGAGCAGCAGGGGTCCATGGCACAAGCTTCCTGGCCGCCCTCACCTCTTCCTCCAGCCTGTCACCTCTTTCCTTGCTTGCCTGGAACTGCCCCTCCAGGGCTGCCAGGTGCTGCCTCCACTTCAGGGCTTCTTCCAGCTGAGTGCTCCTCTGGAGCTCAGCCACTTGAGCTGTGTGCTGTGAGAAGACCAGTG
>JAABUP010001951.1_pt1 | contig 41756 bp, 53 predicted proteins | sample 5559201 | NCBI WGS metagenome assembly JAABUP01 (sample SAMN10711887, study PRJNA513373) | rock metagenome | isolation source: Antarctica rocks | place: Antarctica
AAGCCCCACCCCTCCACGACAACCTAGCCCTAGCCCCGGTAAGCCCCACCACCCCACCACGACAACCTAGCCCTGGCCCCGGTAAGCCCCACTCACCCACAACAGGACCCACAGGACCACCTAGCCTATGGTTTGAGCAATTCGCCTCTCAGGCTTTCGGTCGGCAGTTTGATTCCAGGTTTTTGGCAACTTGGCCTTGGGATTGACGGCGGTTTAAGTAGGTACACGTTCATCCTGGGTTGATGTGCATCGCAGTGCTGGCCACATCGACTGCACACCCTTGGGTGGTACAAATAAGCCTGCTGTATGGACTTTTGAATCGGGGTGAGGCATACCTGATACCTATCTGGCTAATGCTAGAGCAAAGGCTGGCACAGGTTCAAATCCATCAATCAATCAGAGCTGCAGGTGCTTCTTGATGCATGTTCAGACATGCGCGTTGGGCGCGCGCGTTGTCTTTACTGTCAGGGTCTGAGTGCTGAATGACAACTTCCAAGAAACATGTTGTCAAGCTGTCAAAGCTGTTCTGTTGCTTAACCGACTTGCACAGCTTTTGTATTGCTTCAAACAGCATTCCACTCGCAAATAGACGGAATCACTGACAGCATTCAATATTGCCCGCGCTGCTATAACACTTGGTTTTGCAGCCACTTGAACCCTGCTAGACTCATGCCAAAATCATTTTGAACCACCCCAAGCATTGCAACTGGCTTACCTTGTCGAGGCGCTATGTTTTGGCTCAAGTTCAGCAGCCATGCTCTAAGTAAAGTGCTGACAGCCACGCATTTGCCTACCGCACAAACATGCTCTGGTGGGTGCCTGTCTGACCATGATCTTTTTATTTCGTTGTCAAAGTCTGTCCTCCTTTGGATGGTACAAGTTCTGTCAGATTATTAATTCAGTTCCACTTCCACGATGACTGGTCTCTTGGTAGATGCTCCTGAGTTTGAGACATAGCATTATGTCGCAGCATCCAAGCTCGGGAGCAGCTTACAAAGAGACCAGTCATTGTGGATGTGCAACTCGACTAGAAACCTGATAGGTGCATTTACATGGGCAGGAGCAGGAGCACAATGCAGCTCAGATCTGTTCTGCTCAGCAGCAGTTTGAGTGTGAACAGTATGTGCAGCAGTCATATGGGACAAGTATGGCCAACAGTGCGATGCTGACCACCATACTTGTCCCATATGACCGCTGCACATACTGTTCATACTCAAACTGCTGCTGTGCAGACTAGAGCTGAGCTGCATTGTGCCCGTGCTTTTGCACATGGAAATATTTGAGTGTAGCCTCTGTGAAGGCATGGACTGGCAGCGCCGTAATGCTTGTCACATGCCATACCAACAACAGCTTACAGTCAACAGTCAACATCATGTGGCGTGAGGGATATCCCATTCACAAGTGTTGTATATAAACCCTAAACCCTAAATATAGTGAGTAGATGCACCCACGCGATATGATGTGGTGCAGACAGTGCACTGATCATGTCAGATGTAATGTATGTCCACAACATGTTATACACTACATAGCACAGCCTTGGTGCACATGCCTTTTTCTGCTGTGTATTTCCACAGCCATAAAAGCGAACCCAAAGCCACGGACTGTTACGAAGATATTGTCCGTACTGTGACATATTTGTATGCAATGCAGGCAGCCAGCAAAGCTCTGAAAGAGAGGGAAGCAGCTTTGCTGACGCTGCATGCCATTGAGGCAGACCTAGAGAAGCGACGCCATACCATTGTTGCCATTGAAGAAGAAGGACAGAAGGTGAATTTGTTGAAGCTTTACTCTGATCACATTTTCTTGCATGCAATAACTGAGGATGCGCATGTACCTGAGTGTGCGATGATGTATGGCCATGCAAGATGACTGACTTGAAAGTGAAGTATCTCTGCATCTTGAGGACGGATGTTGGCTTGACGGTGCCCTTTTTGCAATTGTTACATGTGCGTCACACAGCAACAGAGCTGTGTGGAAGCTCACACTTTTCATGCAAGCCAGCAATCACCATCACTTTGTCTCGTGCTTAAAGAACAGACGCTTTTGGGTGAATGTCGTTCATGTGTATATGCAATTCAGGTATTTGGTGGTGACAAGGCAAAGTTGCGCAAGACAGACAACCTGAAGAATGAGGTTGCCGGTCTTGAAGCTGCAGTGCAGGCTGCTAGCCAGGAGTATGACAGAGTCAAGCTGCGTAACACACAGGTGTGGCTGCATACAAACCCATGTGCATGTGACAAATCAACACCATCATCAAGTTGTGGCCTGTTTTCTGGAAGGTGCACATGCTTCTTTGCAGCCGGCAAGGTGCTGCTGATACATCTGCCTGGTGTGCATAATCATCACACGTTCACCAGGATTTCTTTTGCCACAGGAAGTGTCACGATGGAAAGAGTCCAGGATACAAGATTTTGATGGCATGCTGGTGGGCGCCGACTGCCTCTTGCACTTCCTGCCACACCCTTTGTTGCCTGCATTGCCTGCTTGAGTCCTTGCATCAGAAGCTTTTGGACTGTGATATGCTGACCATGCAAGGCTCATATTATCGAGTGTTCCATTTTAGAGTTCAGCAGTAGCATTGTGACTTGATGAGCTTTGTGATGCACAGGACAATTTTGCCAAGATCATGGCTGCTTATGAGGACCGGTCACTGAGTGTTTGGCTGGAAGTTGCTGAGCAGTTTGGGGTCACCAGACAAGATGCAGCTCACTTGACAAGCACGTAGTGTAGGCATTATGCCAGACTGTGTAGACCAGTGTGTCCAATAATCCGGATATCCATCGATGCATGTGGTTGATTTGCAAATCATGCAATCAGAAACTGTTTCCTGCACAGTTCTGTTGGGCATCATGAGTGGGCATGTAAGTACAAACAAGCATATGCAAAGCCACTGGGCATAGATTCGAAGATGCAATTTGCTGTGCTGCATGCATATGGCTGAATGTACAGGTGCACCAATAGCACGTGGTATTTGTTCAAATGGGAGTCACAGCTTGATAAGCTTGTCCTTAAGGTCAACTTATATTAAACTTGTGGGTCATGGCATCTGCTACAGCCTACGGTTTCATGCTTAAAAGACTGAGAGGGTTTCAACGAAATGGGCATATACAATCATTTTGTATATAGCTAAAGCTACCTATAGGTCAGACTGAAAGATCAGAACAAAGCAAAGGACAACTGCAAAGCAAGCAGGCTTCGAAGGCAAGCATGAAAACCACAACACTAAACTAAAGCCGTGGTTTAAACACCGGTGCGCCATCCAGCGAATGTGACGGTTCATGAGATACTCCAAACATGGGCTCAGCAGCAAGGTCCGGTAGCCGACTGACGCGCTTCACATTTCTTGCGGTCAGAGGCCCAGGCCCAGATGGTGGACTGACGACGCCGAGCTCTGCAGAATTTGACCCGTTGCCTGTGTCCCGCGCAGAGGTGAAACTGGTAAAACCCGCAAAGCGACTGAGCCCAAGCCAGCTCAGCATTCGCCTGCTCCGCCGCCGCCAGAATCTGCCGGCGGCAAACAACAACACCATCGAACCCAAGCATAGGCCGAGTATGGCTGGCCATTTCAACGCTGCATGATGTCTGTGACTGAGGGGCCGGTTCTCTGACACCGTAGCTGGTGCTCCATCTGGCTCTGCCGTCACGTCTAAAGCCTGCGGCAGCCAATGTTGAGGATGAGTCAAGTCGTTCAACTTGGTAGCAATACACGTCGACTGCAGAGCAAGCGGCCAGCCACAGCAGCCTTGCTGTACCTTTGTGGTCCTGCCGAAAAACTTGTCCGGATCATTCGACAATAAACCGATGGGGTCATCAGCTGAGAGGCTAGTGAGATCCATTGCAGCTTCCACCTCATCTGGAGTAGCTCCAGGGGCCAGCTCCACCCCCAGAGTGGCCGTCACATTTACGTATAATATACGCCTCTCAACCTACAACGCCAGCCCCAACAGGTTCCTCACAAAGTCATGTCATGTTGTGCATTGTGCAATCAGAAATGCCACAGACTGATGTGCACACATAGCTCTGGTGCAGTTGGTAGAGTAACAGTTGCATATCAGGTAGATCCATGCTTCGAATGCACTTCTCTGACAAGCCAAGGCATGTAATGAGAGGCCTGCTGGCAAATTGTGGTTTGAGTGATGATGGTCTGGGTGTGCTAGAAGAGAAGGAGAAGCTGTTGCTACATGAGTCCATTGCTCATCAACAACTGCGCATGAGCAGAGCTGTGTTGCAGAGACAAGGCAACACACCTGTTGGACGCCTGTGACGCTGACATCACCAAGAGAAATGTTGAAGGCACTGGCTGTGTCAGCTCGCACCAGCCATTCCAACACCTGCTCACTTGATGCATTCACACCCGCCTGGAAAAACAAGAAAGTTATGTCATAATGGTGTAAAGTATTTTTACCTGTGCCTGCATTCCATGTCTTAGTTTAAGTACAAAATGCCATACATCAATTCGCAGCACGCCTCAAAATGTGATTCAGATGACCATGAATCAAACGGCGGCCAAGCAATGCCATTGACCGCATAAGTATAAGTGGGCAGTAGCCAGGAAGACAAGCAATGAGTGCTGCCACGTCGTTGTCAAGCACTTGACTAGGGTCAAGGCATTCATGGAACAACAAAACACAGCATCCTCAATACCAGGCCAGACTACCATCTGATGACAGCATCACACCCCACACACCGACAGGCGCAGCAGCGACAAATTTACCATCACACATGAAATAAAAAAGATGCATGTGCTGACATATGTCATGCATGCATCGTCAAGAGCAAGCCAAAGCTGCTGCCAGGGTCAAGCGCTTCACACACGTCCTGCTTCAGACAATGGGCCACTGCACTGCAATGCTAAATGCACCACAAGCTCAAGTCTGAACCACTCCTTGGAGGGAGAAACAAAAGAAAAGTTTACACTTTTCAGCAATCAGTACCGGAGCCTCTCAAGGCAGCAGCCCAGAGCAAGGGGTCTCACCTTGGAGGCAATGTCGTCCAATGCAGTGCCATTGAGCAGGACCCCAAAGGAGACAATGACAGCATAGCGGTAGCTGGGGCTGGCACCTGGCACCAGGGCCACCGGGCAGGAGCTACTGCCATCCTCCAGGTTGGTGGTGTTCTCCCCACACATGCTGCACAGCTGCGAACCCTATACACACCAAAATGTGGTTTTGAAAGCTGTTTTTATTCTTAAAGCATGACTCCAAGGCTGCTACTGTCTTCAAGCTTTGTGGTGGTGATGACCTATGCTGCAGAGTTGGGAACCATGCATGCATCACAGTGCTGTCTTGAAATGCCGTCCAAGTTTGCACTGAACTTTGCACAATCAATTGTCTCTGCAGCATTGTTTGAGCTCACCCATGCAGGCTGCATGCCAACACACAGGCTGCAATGTTTGTTTTCAGGATGCACTGGTATATCCTGGCTGCAAGTGCGTGATCAAGATACATGCTGAGCAGGAAAAGTGTATAGCATCTCCCCTGCAACAAAAGTAAGGGCGCCAGTACCATCTACCACAAGCATGCACTGCCATCAGTCATGAAAGCATGCACTGTGTCTCACCCTGTAGCTGTGCAGTCTGACATGCACGAGACTGCATAGACTGTGAAGGTATGTTTTGCACCTCAGAGGGAGAGTAAGTTCCAGTGATACAATGCGAGCACTGGCTCGACCCCCATGAGCTGCTGTAAGTGCCCTCAGGGCAGGGCAGGCAGGCAGGGCTGTCAGGGTTCTCAGCATAGTAACCAGGCATGCACATACTGCACTCCTTTGCGTCTACAGTGTTAGATGCCCAGCCAGCAGGGCAGATGCTGCACCAGGGCTCTTGGGCTGGGGGCAGGGGCCAACCTGCAGACAGCAGTACAGTCACCACAACATGATGCATTGATGGTGTGTGTGTGTGTCATGCAGTTGCAGGGATGGTTGGTGGTCAACATTGTCAGGATGACATGGCAAGCCAGTGCAGAAGATTCTGCTACAGACGCAAGATATGTAGCAACATCAATCTTGACGCTGCCATGCTTGTCTAGGTGCACTTGCTGTGAGATCAAGATGAATGTTGGGTCACTACAGCAACGCAAACGCGGCCTGAGCAGGTCATTGATGGAACGTTGATGCATCTAGTCAGTCCTGCCTGTCAGTCATGAGATTGATAGCAGAGCATGGGATATCAAACAGAGTTGATGCGTAATGTGAAAGGAAACAGAAACACAGTCGTGGACACGCAGCCAATACATTGCTTGAGTGCTAGTGCATGGCATACCTGATGGCAGGGGGTCATGCAAGGCAGGGGTGGAGCCAGGCCTGGTAGCAGGGGTCACACAATGCAGGGGTGGGGCCACACCGAGTAGCAGGGGGTCACGCAAGGCAGGGGTCAAGGCAGCAGGGGTTTGTGCAGTGCAGGGATGGGGTCATACCTAGTGGCAGGGGGTTGTGCAGGGCAGGGTGGGGTCATACCTAGTGGCAGGGGGTGGTGCAGGGCAGGGGTGGGGGCATACCTGGTGGCAGGGCTTCGTGCAGGGCAGGGGTGGGGCCAGGGTCAATTTGAGTGCTGTTGTCGTCAGGCTGCTCCACAACAAGCTCCCCAAAGTCCCCCAGAGGAGCAGCTTCCTCTGCAGCTGCACTCCCAGGTGCAGATGCCTCTGTGGTGTTCCTTGTCACTGCAAGACATTGGTCAAGCAGACAATGTTAGCAAAGCGCAAGCATCTCCTGACACTGAAGGTTGCAAGTCACATTGTTTGTCACTGCTGTGTTGTGCTCAAGCACTTCACATGTGATGCCAGCTTTAGTAATGGACTTGGTGGTGAGATCAGGCAGAGTCAGACTGGTTTATGACGCAAAGTAGTTGCAGTCGATTGTAAAGAAGACCGCACCAGACACAAAGTAGCGCTGGGAGGTGACGCCATCTTCAGCCACAACCACAATGGGGATGATGAGGGGGACCCCAGGCTGCAGCCCCAACACCAGTGCAGCTGGCAGGAACCCAGTATTGTTCCTGCACAGCATGGTATACAGTCACAGGACTAACAACAACCACATGGCCATCACTTTGCCCAAGCACACCAGAATGCAAATCCGCTGTCAGCAAGGAACACAAGATGGTGATGCAATGCATGTAATTCCAGCCATGATTTGTCATCAATTGCTGGGAGTGTCATATGAACAGGTGTGCAGCATGCATGTCCTGCTGTGTAGCTCTAGCATCAAACACAAGGCTTTGTGAAGCATATCTCCCAGCTTGCCTCAGCTTCCTGCTGGCAACAGCTGTGAGCATGGCCTGCTGGCGTTAGTATCCCCTAGCTTGTTGGATCAAACGATAGCCTCAAACTGTATGCATCTGCATGTTTGCATTTGCATGCCCTATGGAAACATGTACCTTGAAGAAGAGTTGGAGCGGCCGCTGGTGTCAGCAATCTGGTCCGCCCCAACATCACCCCCCTGTGACAGCACCTGCCCCTTCACCTCCACCCTGATCCCATCCACATCAGGGTACAGCAACCCTGGCTGCAGTGACAACCATTTGGTTCCGGAACTCACATTCACTCCCAGGGGCGTGTCTGGGTCGCAGCTGGGGACCCCAGATGAGGCTGAGTCACCACCTGCACCTGAGTCATCCTCAGCTGACTCAGGCTGAGACAAGTAAGCTGTGGGTGAGGCTTGAGCAGTGCTGGCACAGACAGTGTGGACTGCCTGGGTGCTGTCTGTGACGTTGATGAGTGCCAGCTGGGCATGTTGTGGATTGGCCAAGCGCACCACTGACAGGGAATAAGTTTTGGTGCGGTTGCCTGAGTCCACTGCGTCGCCAGTGTTGACACTCCCTTCAGCTTCCTGCAGCGTGCCACTCTGATTGTCTGGGGATGCAGTTCTGCATGGCATCTCTGAATGTAGGCTGCATGGGAGATGCTAACACATCAAAATACGATTAGCAAGATGCAGCAGAGTCATGTAGAGAAAACATGTGCATACTAAACAAACATCAATTGATGCATGTGGCCAAAATGTGTGAATGGGATGCAGCAGCCTGCCTGACCTCAGGAAAGAGCAAGTGCAAGCACTACTACTGGCTGACATAAGCCTGGAGCAGAGTAGAGTCAACTCGTCCATTCTTGCACACACAGTTGCTTGTATCCTCCTGAACCTTTGTGCATATCATATCACAGTCACATACTGGTTCAGTTCACCTGTCTACACCATGGTGGCTGACATGCACCTGTGACATGTGGTGGACGATGGCTGATCAAACAGATTGTGGTATTTGCACCAAGGGCAGACTGATAGGCAGCATGTCCTTCGACATAAGGCTATTCCAAGGTTGCCGAGTGTGTGAGTGCATGACAACAAACAAAAGATGCCAAGATGCACAGCTGCTTCTTTCTTACCTGATCAGCAGGCTCTGGGGCAGTGACAGCGATGCTGAAGTCATTCTGCCCCAGCTGCAGCGGCAAAAGGAAAGCATTCTTGCTGCATACGGCATCTGCGCTGGTCCCAGTGGTGTTACTGCTCATGGACTGCATGCCTGCGCTGTTCACCTCACTACTGTTTGCAGAGCTGGACTCTGGCTCAGGAGAAGATGGTGGGTAGACGTACAACTCCCCCAGGGGGGTATTGTCAGAATCCAGAACTTCAAATGTTGCACCAGCTGCAGCAAACACAGCAGGAGTTTGTGTTGTGGACATGATGGTCATCCACAGGCTGCTAGCTTAGACGTCGTAGACATGGTGGGCCAGAAGTACAGAATGCAAGCAGCTTCAACAAACTCCATGTTTGAGATGGCAGCACAGCAACAACTGCTGACTTGAAGTCTAGCCATGCAGGAACATGAGTCAACACTGCTTGCATCATCTTACTGCCTTGCGATGGTGAGGGTTGAGGGTACGTACATACAGGATGTATATGTCTTGTCATTCCCTGTCAATTTTTCAGGGTTATGCATAGGCCCTACAGCCTGCCTCCTTTTTCTTATAATGGCATCATCGTCACAATTGGGCAGCAATCAAACTTGGCACTAACCTTCCAGTGTCTCAAAGCAAAGGGTGGCATCCTTGCAGTCTGCCCCAACCATGGCTCCATACTGAGCAACATCAGCCTGAAAGCTCGGGGAAAGGTCAAAGACAGTGCCATTCTGGCCCGTCAGCACCAGAGTTGACAGGCGAGCATCATCATCTGGGGACTCTATGGGTGCTACTGCTGGGACCAGAGCTGTAGACTCGTTGCCAGGTCTGCAAACAGGCAGAGCTCTGGAGTTACTGTTGATAATCTGAACCGAATCATCACAGATGCCTGTGGATGCGCAAATGAGAGCCTTGGATTCAGCAGGGAGATTCAGCAACGCATTACTTGACAGGCGATGCTGCCAACATTGCAGTTGCAGCAACATGGCCGAGCCTGCAGAGAGACAGCATTTGGATTTGTCTGTGGAGGTCAACAACTCCCCAGCTGAAGTTGCGGGGCCCAGAGACAACTCAAAGCAGTACAGGCAGCAAAGCTGATCCTACTGTGGGGAGTCAGCTGGTTCTGCTGTCAGGATGATAGCTGCAGAACCGTAGCAAGTGCTGCATGGTGGTGTACGACATCAGTGTGACATCCACAACCATGATTACTGGTCAATGGACTTCTGACGCATTGGCATGCTTGCCAGCTCTGCAGACAGCTGCAAGCTGCTGAAGCCTGAACAGGTCGAGCAATGATATGACAGGTGCTAAATAGGGAGAGCACAATCGCCTCCAGGATCTTGACTCACCTGTAAGTTCCAGGAGGACATTGTCCTGGCCTGACGCCAAAGATGTGAGCAGCTGTTTCGTTAGCAGTGCCCAGCGTCACAGCATTCCAAAGGTCTGTGATTGGAGCCTGCATGTGATACTCTGCCTCATAAGGGATGAGGGACCAGTTCACAGGAACGATAATGTGCAGCAGCTCCCCATCAGTCAAATCCCACTGCAAGCTGCCTTTCTGGCGCGATCTTGGCAGCCAGGCATCAGGGGTACCAGACGTCAACACGAGGTCGTACGCCATAGATGCCGGCACGGAGAGGGTGCTGAACTTGATGTGCACAGGGATCACCACTGCGTCGTCTCGGTAAAACACCTGGTTGGGTTGCAGATCAAAGCTCACAGTGAGATCTTCCTGTGGCAGCTGAGTGGCGATGCTGACTGAGCGCTGATCGTCCACATCCGCATTGGTGGCGTTGACTAGGGTGATCAGCACGGCCCCGGCCTGTAGCTGCGCAAGTTGGTCGCTTTCAAGCTCCACAGTGACAGTCTTCAATCCCTGGTGAAAAGGGTCCCACTTGACAAATGACTGTGACAAACTGGCTTCCATCAGAGGCTGAGTGCTTGTATCCTGACCCTCAAGATGCCGCTGTGACAATGCCAGGTCTGCTGTGACTGGCACTGAGCTGAAGCCTTCCAGTCTGGCCTGAACTGTCACTACAGTGCCGTTTACCAGAAGATAGTCTGTGACCATTGACACCATTGGCCCTTCCAACTCCAGCACCTACACAGCACAGCGCAAAAATCAAACAGAAACATTGAGGGCATTATCAAACGTAAATCTTGCATGCAAGTTTCAGGCTTGATCGACATCAACATGAGGGGCATGATTGAGGTTACAAAGGCACAGCTCAGGTGTCCTGTGTGGTGACCTCTCGCAATCGTGCAGAGTTCAGGCCTTGACAGTCGATAACCCATGCTACAATAGGTGTGCAGTATGTGGCATCAGCGTACCACTGCTTCTCTTGAGGCCAACTTAGCAGACAACTGCTGCCCATTCAGGGACACCAGCACGCTGTGATTGCCTGCCGCCAAGGGCTGCCCATACAAGGGAGTGGTAGCCAGTAAAGCTCTCCTATCCGAGGTCAGGTTAGCTGGCAGAGCCAAGTCAGTCCCATTGTCCAGCACCCCTTCCAAATAAATGACTGGAGTGAAGTCATCAACCTACAGCCAAACAAGGAACACTGCTATTGATGTGAATGAGAAACCTGTCAAGTGCGTGTGATATGAGAAATTTGCTCCAGTCCAAAGGCGCTGTGCCGGGCTGCACTGCGCTGTGCTGCATTGAGTCCTGCTCTTGGCAACAAGTATATGCAACTTTTCTCTTGGGTCTATGCTTCCAAAGTGGCCACGTCTGAAGGACTGAAGCAGAATTGTGTCATGCTGTGACGAGCTAAGCTGGTGTGTTCTGCATGTGACGTGCAATAGGTGCCTGAGTTACAAGTGCCACTGTTTGGCTGCTGCAATGCTGCTCTAGCAGTGGCTCATTACCAGTGGCATGACGTAATCACGCGAGTAATTTGCAGCAGATCTGTGTTGCTCAGCAGCAGGACTCGTATGCTCAATGCGATCTCTGATCATGGACAGGACAACCCATCCATGTTGCATACGCATTTTAACATTTCAGAATTTGCCTTGGGAGTGCTAGTCAGCACAAGCAGCGATGACCAAACAGGCATGCAAACATAGCCTCCTGTGTCCGCCTGACAAGCAGCACATATGCCATGCTTTTTTATGAAGTGATGAAAACCTTCCTTTTCTTAGACCAGGAAGGGATTCAAGAAAAGAGATGAATATGGATAGTAAGCGTAGAAGGAGAACACAAGAAGAGTGCAGCACTGCAAACCCACCTCCTCAGCAAAGCTGCAGACTGTCTCCTCAAGCTGGACCCGCAGCTCAAAGCTGCCGTATCTGGGCCCGGTCAAGGGGGCCACCTGGCTCACTTGGGGGTCCAGGTAGTAGGCAAACTCAGTCCCACTCCAGCAGTCACTGGCACTTGTGCTTGCTGAGAAGTTGACTCGGGTGTTGTTGTCTGCGTACCACTGGGGGGAGGTGCAGTAGGCTGTCTTGGGGTCAATGACTGTGGCATTGACTACGTATGTGAGGCTGGTGTTGCCAAAGCGGCACTGCAAGTCCTGTGTGAACTTGTCACCCTGCAGGGCAGGGCAGCCAAAGGCACATGAGGCAAGGTTTGCACGCACTGAATGGCCTGGACAATGGTGCCAATGGCATTTACTGATGGCTAAGCAGCAGAGCTTATGGCATGTTGTCATCCTCATCAGGCAGGAAGCTCAAAAACTTGTGATGCTGGACGCAAGATGCACAAGGGCTGTCGCACAACAGTCAAAAACATGATGCACTGTACTAACCGCCTGTGAACCTTGGTGTGAGCAGGCTGGCAATCTATCAGGCATCAATCTATGTGTGAGCCTTGATTGCTTGCTGCTGAGACAAGCTTCTGTGACAAAGCATACAGCTTATTGATGAAATCCTGTTAAGTTGTACTGACCTGGAGCATGACTGTTGTGCCTCCTCCCATTGGTCCAAGCAAGGGGTAGACATCAATATCTGGCAGGGGTGGGCCAGCAGGGACTGCGGTATGTGGCCCTTGGGCAAGAACCACATAACGCCCTGCAACAGTAGTACTTCTTGCTGCAGCAGCCTGCAGTTGCTGCCAATTGGCCATTTTGCACAATAATCTGATTGCTGCAAAGACAGGACTGCTTGGCAGAGCCCTGTGCCACAGAATGCCATCTGCATAATTGCACATATCTCACACTGGGGCTGAGGGCTGCTCATGACAGAGCAGGCTTACAGTCTTTGTAGACTCATTGCAACAGCTTGCTGTGTGTGCCAATTTCAATGGTCTGATAATGATGGCCTGAGAAGGGCCTTTCAACGAGGACAGTCCAGCATGCAATGTGCACTCAAGCTGCATACTCTGCAGCAAAAGGGCTTGCACGTGACTGACCTGGCTCAGCATTCTGACTAGGTAGTTCTGCTATGAAAGCTGGCAACAGGTCAGCCTGGTTCTGTGGTGCTGGACATGAGATCTGATAGACCAGACTTGCCACAGATCCATCATCATTCAGGTAGGCCTGACAGCACATGACGATACCATTAGTGCCAAATATGTAGCAAAGGGAAGAGAAACAACATTGCATGGTCAGGACTGCTGTTGTCATCTGCGGTTGCAAGGTGCACTTAAAGAGCAGATCATTGAACAGAAGCTGTCTGTTCTGAAACTGCAAATCTGCGTGTGATCACATACAGAGGACAACACAAGTCTTGCAAGCAGCTAAGTCATGAAGCAAATCGTACCAGCTGCTGCTGTGTTGTTTCCAACAGGGGATTGTCGAACAAGCCAGTCAAGGCTTGAATGACATGATCAGGCAAAGTTGTGTTCCAGTCCGTGTTCTCCTGCACATAAAAGCTCAAGCTGAGGCGCTTCATTCTTTGTGAGTAAGATTGTGGTTGAGGGCAGTAGATACCTGAGCGATTTTCTGCCAGTCATCAACTGCTTGCTGTGTTACCAGGTTGCAGTACACTGTTGCGGAGGCAAAGTCTGGCGGTAGTTGCTCAGCAACAGCTGTAGGACTCTTTTCTGACAACGAACACCCTGAAGTCAAGGCTGTGATTACACCAGACACGTTGAGCTGTCCAGACAAAGCCTGCTGTAGGGTAAAGGCTGTGCTGGCAGCTGCATCTGAAGTGTCGTCACTTGTTTCCTGCGCCTGTGAAGCAGCAAGTAGCTGAGGCACAAAGAAAAGACGGTGCAAATGCAAGCACATCTTACCTCAGAAGCTGTCAAGAAGAGCAGAAACACAGCGCAGATGCACCGCAGCAGCGGGGTCTTCATGGCCAGAACTGAGCTTTTTGCCGCTGCTTTGCCTCGGTATTCATGATCCAGCCCACCCCAACGTGTCACATGCGTGGGATGCTGCACGCACTACACGCGGCAAACCACGCCACAGACACACTACAGATGCACACAGACAGTTCGGCAGACAGCCGGCCGCTGACCTCCCCAGACGTCAACGATGAGGCTTCGCCCAGTCCTTCTCAGGTCTTAGTGTTGTCACTGGCTATGGATCTAGACGCTCGCTACTCACTCAGGAACAAAATGATCGATTCCTTTAGCCTTTGCCGTTCGTAGTTCATACAGCATGCTTGACTCACCCTTTACACAATTCCTCACGTGAATGGGTGGGCTTGCATGCTGAAATTTAAGGCACACATAGTCGGTTGTGAGGTGCTGCGAGCTATGCCCTGAACAGCAGTTAGCAACCTGTGTGTCGCCAGAGCTGAGTGCGCGCACAGCGATCCTGTCCATTGCCTGATGGTCCAATTGGTTTGCAAAATTCAACATTGCATGCAGATGGGTCAATGCATATGCCACTTGTCGCACCGAAATGCTCCCTGCTGAAGGTTTCGAAAACTCTCAGTGAGATGGGACACAACAAAGTGACATCACGCCGTCGATGTAGTATGCTTAAAATACATAACTGCTGTTGTCGTCCCTTGAGGTCAAATGCATATGCTGTAGCTTGTTATGCGCATGCATTTGACCTGAGAGTGGCCGTGTATAGAAGCTTCGTGAGGTCAGAGTTGTGGTCAGGCACTTTTGTGGCGCATGCTTTAGAGAGAATACAATCAAGCAGTAGCTTTCAACGTCAGCAGTTCTACTCGAATGTATAGTAATACTAGTATACTATACTACGTAGCTGCATTTAAATTACATAGCCTCCGGGATGCCTTTTAATACATTTCAGTGCATTGCGCAGCCTAAAGCAGCCTTGCATGACTGCATACTGTATCTGCCACAATGCCCATCCAGGCAGTTCACCGGGCCCTACAAATCGGTGCACCCTTGGGGGCATACGCATGTATCTGAGACTCTCCATCAAGCAATCAAGCAATCCACATTTCCTGTCTTTACACTTGTCAGAGGATTCAACAGGCAACAGCAGGGCAAACTCTGATCATGCTGAAAGTGAATCAAGCAAGTCATTCAATGCTACTTTGGTTTGCCAAAAGTTTTACACAAATTACGTAGTGGTGCAGTGACTAAACCCACAAGTCCGCACGTGCATCTCTTCACTTCATGCAGTATAAGCGCGCTCTCGGTGGCACACGTAAACATGCTCCAAGCACGTCTGTTTGTACTTCTCCTGAGCGATAACAAGGTTGCAACTTTGCAGTCTTCTGGTGGTCTTTGAGCCTGGGCCGCTAGGAGACCTGCAGTCGACTGATCAACGCATGCACAGGATAACTTCTGCAGACGCTTTGTTCAGCACTGCGGCAGCATCAGCTGCTGCCACTTCAGCACCTGATCTCGCTCTGCCACCTACTGTACCAGAATTTGCTGAGCACGCGGAAGACTATGAGCAGGGAGACCAAGACGCTTGGGACGACGTGCCTCTGTTGCAGCCAAGCCATAAATCAAAACACACTTTCAATGTTTCTGCGCTAAATCCGGCACAGCGCAACCATCAACACACAAGCACTGCATGGCGAGAAGCAGTTGCAAGCCTGAGGTTGGCTGCTCCTGTGACTGTCCAGGTAAGCCACGCTCGCTGAGAATTTTGGTCCTAGCCTGTTGTGGCTTTGCCTCAACTCTCTTGTCATGCTCCTCCAGGCAATCTCCCAATTTGCTCACATTTTGGTGATCATGTCAGCAGTTGGTCATATTGGCGTGGATGAGCTGGCTGCAGTAGCCGTGGGTTGGACGGTGCGCTTGCATTGGCTTAGCTTGTCTCATTCTTTTCCCTTACACAGTACAGCATGTATTGTGACTGCCATGCGAGCACTTGCAGGATGCTTCCATTCTCTCAACAACTGCCTGCTGCAGTGGTTTAACCTGGTGCGGTCTTTCTGCTTTGGCCTCAGTGGTGCCTATGACACCTTTGGCAGTCAGGCGTTTGGGGCTGGCAACAAGGTAGGAGCCTGATGCTCTGCAGCTTTTCCTTGTCTACAGTCGGACATCCACATCGAATGCCATATGGAAGATCTCAAACATGGGGTGCAAAGTTTGTGTGTCAAGGCGTAGATGATGCTGCCCGCAGGTCATGGTGCTGTCTTGGGCAATCACAGCTATCTTTGCCTTACTGCTGGTGAATATACCTGTCAGCGTGGGTATGTGGTATGCTGGGGATGCAGCCAGAGTCTTTTTTCAGCAGGTAGGGACTCACAAAAGCATGATCGCTATGCTTACAAAGCAGTTCAGCATTGCAGCAAGTGATGGACATGAGATGATGGTGTGTGCATAAGCAGCCATTTGCATCTGCAGTGGACAATAGATACCTTGCTGGAATGCTCTAAGTTGCAACGCGCCGTTGCGGCTGCCACATGATCTACTGGAACGCATATTGGTTCAGCTGGTGCTGTGCCTAGGTATTGACAGTCTCTGCCACTATTAACAGAGAGACCATCTTTTGATCTGCCTTTTATTGTGCAGGATGCCAATGTCTGTCAGAAGACAGCAACATTCTGTCGGTTCATGATCCCCGGTTTGTTTCCCTGGTCCTTGGTCACTATTCTCATGAAGGTGCAGGCGGTTGTGTGCAGACTCTCATGTCATGTTTTGCACTGTGCAGTACTGCTCATGAAGCACCATTATGTTTTGATTTTTCTTCCATACCAGCTGTAAAACCTGTGCCCTTACCTTTTCTTGTATGCACATGCCAGTCAGATAAATGTATGGCGACCACATTCACAGCCGCCATTGTATCTGCTTCGTCAACACTCATACTCATTACAACTGTTGTGCTTACGTTGTTTCTGAATGTATAGCTTTGGGCTGCCGCCTTAGGAGGCTCCCGTTATGATCGCTGAAAACCGTAAAAGGTTTTTTTTCTTCTTTCTTTCCTTTCTGAATGTATTTGTTATGCTGCGCAGTTTCTGCAAGTCCAGGGGCAAATGTGGGCGCCGGCAATCTGCACAGGTGAGCAGCAACCTCGCCCTTCATGTCACACTTGATCTGGCGCTCAGTAACGATGCATTTCATTCCTTTTCTTCTCATCATGCCATGTTACGGCTACATTTGTGCAAACCGTTGTGCTGTGTACATGGCAGCGCCTCTATCAGATCGACATCTGAGTACAATGTGCTTGCACACCAAAGATCTTTCTGTGTCGGTGACATGCAACGCAAGCCATGGTGCTGCCAAATGCATTGCGTGGGCAAGCTGCACAGCAGCTCATCGATTTGATGTGCAGATTGCATTATATTTGGTAGGGCGCCTTGCAACTAACACTTGACAAGATTATGCTATTGTCTGGTGCATATGCATTGTTTGATCAGGCACCTGGCACAGAACAGCAGACAAGGTTATGTTGTTGTTTGCTGCGAGTTGAGCTGCGTTGCTATCAAGGTCTGTTGACAGCTTTGCTGTTATCTGCTGCATACTGAGCTGCATGGCTGTCAATTTGATGTTGACTTGTTGATGTTTGTTGAGGATTTTGCTGTTGTGGGTGCAGTGGCGGCCATCATGGTGCATGTGCCGGGAACGCTGCTGCTGGTACACTACTTGGGCTTTGCCGGTGCTGGCTGGGCTGTCGTGGTCATGCGCACTGCACACCTCTCCTTCACCATTGGTCAGTTTGCCCCAACGCTTCCAGAATCAACTGTGGTTCCACCTGGAACTGTGCCCAGCTGCATAGGCTGCAGTACAGGGGCTTCCATGCTGTTGTTTTCCTGACGTAGCTCATGAAGATGACTGCGTGCTTGCCAGATCTTGTGCACTTGCTTCTTACTGTGTGCATACTTTGTGCAAAGAGGCAGAAATTAGTTGGGATCATGCACAAACAGGTACAATGACGCATGCTGCGCTGATCAGATGCACTGTGCTTCACTGTCCTTCAACGCTCATTCAACACACAATGGTGTAGCATGCGCTCTATGCAAGCAGTAGTAGTTGCTTTCTTGCCAACTGATTGCACTTCTTGCGGCTGCAGTGTATTTGCTGACTCTGGGCAGGCGATACTGCAGACTGGATCAGCCAGATCCCTTTGAGCCTAGCCAGGTACATGTTCAATCTGCATTGCTAGTGGCCCTCTGCCTGCAACAAGCCACTTGCATTGCCCTGTGTGAGATTGGGTTTTGCTGATCACGATGCTGTGACCTCAACACAGGCAAGAATGCTGTTTTTGTCACTGTCCAAACCCTTTTGCTGTTCAAATCCTGCATGCATCTCCCATGGGGTCAGACACACAGGCAGCTTCTTCACAAGCAAAAGAATGCTGGCTTATGACCACATGCTAGGCCCATTGCAACTAACGTCATACATTTGGGATGTCTGGATCATTCACCATATCTTGGACTGCAGGAGGGTGATGAAGAGAAGGGCAACAGCAGGCAGCAAGGCGCACCTTTGCTGCAGCCACAGAAGGGTGACAGCGCATCATCCCTGAGGGCAGCCTACACCAAAGATTCCTGGGAAGGCTCTGACCAGAGCGCTGCCTCCTCAACAGAGCAGCAGCCAGCGGTTCACCACTATGCACCTGAGCTGCAAGCCCATGGTGATCAGTCAGCACTTCTGCATCAGGCAGAAACGCATGACAGTCAAGAAAACGAAGATGCAGGAGAAGACCGCCAAGATTTTGCTCAGCAGGCGTCAAAGCATCAGTCACTGGAACTGCTTGCAGATGCTCCCATGCAGGCTCAGCAGACTCAAGATGAGCTGTCAGACTCTGATCAGCCTGACTCATCAGATCAGGTGTCCATGTCTACCCAGCACCTGCCACAGCAGCTGCAGCAGCAGCAGCATGTGAAGCCATTGCCTCTGCAGATCCAGCAAGCATACAGCCTGGACAAGGAGGCCTCTGCGATGTCGCTCGTGTCTGCTGATGGTGTCTTAAGCATCAAGCAGACTGTGCTGTTCTCTTTGCACCCATCGCGCTTGAGGGCGTTCCTGGGGCTTGGCATTCCGGGTGGTTTAGCTTCCTCAGTGCAGAGTGCTGCCTACGAGGTCACCACTGCCATGGCTGGTGTGCTTGGTGAGTTACTGTTCTGCAGACTGCCCATTACCTGTGTCCCCCTGTTGCACTTCCGGTCGTGTGTGTCTGTGTGTTTGTCTGTCTGTCTGTCTTCCTGTCTCCCTGTCTATTTTTCTGTGTGTGTCTGTCTGTGTCTGCGTGCGTGTGCGTGTGTGCGTGCGTGCGTGTGTGTGTGTGTGTGTGTGCGCGCGCGCGCGGTGCGTTTGGTTGGATACGTGATGCCTTCAGCAGCCTTCCAGAAGGGGCTGATAGCTTCACTTTTTGTCATGTTTAGCTCAGCTTGTTATGTGACTGAACCTGAAGCTTTGTGTACAGGGACCATCCAAATAGATGCGCACACGACAATGCTCTCGGTGAGCGACATCCTCTTCACGTTCCTTGGATATGGCTTTGGTGTGGGGTGCACAATCAGGGTGGGCCAGCTGTTGGGGTCCCAACGCCCTGCACAAGCCAAACTTGCAGGTGCAGACCTTGTCACAGTGACAGCCAGTCAAAGGCACTACAAGGCTGTGAAATAGTGCATTTGTCTCACGCATACAAGCATGTACATTTGTGTGTGTGTACACTCCTGGATGTGTTAGACAAAAGCAGTCTTGTGAGTATGAACAGCACAACAGCCAGTAGCTTTTTCTGACCTCCCCTCTGCTTGCATGCTTTGCTTTCTTGCTTTCTGATCCTGCACAGTCTGCTTTAGTCTGCTCTGCAAGATACACATCACGCTCTGCCTTTGCATGTATAATGCAGCGACCATGGCATCTACATGTTCCATCATGCATCTGTCATGACATCACTTGATATCAGCCTATGAAGGACTTAAAGATGGCCATCTTGGCAGATGATATTACTGGAACGCTTGTGGCATGCAGCAAGTGTGACAGCAGTTTGTGGCATGCACACAGTCAAATTGCCATTATTTGACTGGAGTGGTTGTGGCATGCAGCAAGTGTGACAATGGGGTTGGGGTTCAGCGGGGCCTGTGTGGTGGGCATCAACATGTACCTCCTCAGTAATACTTTAGGGCGAGCCTTTACTGACGACAGTCAAGTCTTACAGGTGACTATCCCAATGATGCACATGTGTAACTGAGTCAAAATCTCAGAACCCAACCTTGGTTGCTTGGTGCTCTCTGAGCTTGGTTCTGATCGTATTTCCCCTTTAGCATCGTGTCTGTTTGCCAGGCTATCCGTCTGTCTGTCTGTTTGTTTGTCTGCCTGTCTGTTCATCTGCCTGAGAAGTCCACTGCTGTGTAGTGTTCAGTAGTGCTGCATCGCTGAGGGTGGCGGGTGACTATTGCAAGCGCTGACCTTTCTGGGTATGTGTTTGGTCTGCAGACAGTGAACTTATATGTCTATAGGGTTTACAGGGTTCACCGTATAACCGTATAAACCTTATAGGGTATACTGTATTACCGTGTAAACCCTAAAACCCTAAACGTGTGGTGTGCAGACAGTGAACAGGCTGGCGCCCCTGCTGGCTCTCTACAGTGCCTTTAACGGCAGCGGATCTGTTCTTGCAGGAGCCCTCAAGTAGGCACTGCTGCACCCTGTCCCCCATCATTCAATGCAATTTGCTTGTTGTAGTGTTGTCATGGCTATGCGCTGCTAGAAGCAGGCTTCCGCAACCATCTGCAAGACCATATCTCACTTGAATCTGCAGTTTTCTGACTTGCATTCTACATGTCTGACTGTATTTGCACATGCATTTTCTAATATACGCTAGTGCTTTGTGGCCCAACTGACAGTAGACCTGGCTAACTCCCTCCTTGTTTTTCTGTCAATCAGCATTGATTGAAAATTGTGTCGCCTACTCACTTTTGTTGTCATGAAAGACACCATGTGATGTTGTAATACACTCTGTGAAGTGTGAGTTCATATACGCAACCACAGTTTAGCAGGCAACACGCAAGCCACAAAGAGTGGCAATACCTCAACAGCATGCTGGCTGGGCTCAGCAATGGAACTTCACCAGATTGTAAAACAAAAAGACTTGTAAAACAAGAAGAGTTGTGAACAAAAAGAATTGTAAAAAGAAGGTGTAAAACAATAGCAATGACTTGTACACAGGGGTATGGGGAGGCAGTCCCAGCTGATGTGGGTGGGGATTGCTGGCTTCTGGTTCTGTGGGGTCCCATTGGGGTACACCCTGGCATTCCCCACCCACTTTGGCTTGTCTGGCCTATGGTTGGGCTCCTTGACTGGTGCACTGATCGTGTGTAAGTCTCTGCTTCATCAGTCTTATCATATGCTCTGTCTCTGTGTTGGATGTGCATTTCTGGCACATGCACTATGCAGCATGGCCTGCTTGCTGTCACATGCTGTGTCACCATCATGTCTGGGTGCTTGCATGCTTGCTCAAATACTTGTACACTTTGGCCGACAGTTGCGCCATGCGCGCATGCACATGCTCATACTTCCTGTTTACTGCACCTTGTGCCAGGAGCTTCACCTTGGCTCTGCTGCAACAGCCTAGTTGCAAGTTGTGTTGGAATTCAAACTGTTGCACTGAGGGGCTGATACGACTGCAACAGCCTTTTGGCAGTAGCTCCTGCCTCGAGCAATCAGACTTGTTGGCTAGCCAAAGCTGGTCATCTTTTTCTTCTTCTTCTTCTTCTTCATGACTATGTACCAGGATGATAGAGCTGGTGTGATGTGCAGTCACGGCCAACATGATCATGCTGATGCGTGTTGACTGGAGTCATGAGGCGGACAGAGCAGCTCAGAAGCAGGTCAAGCGGCAGAGGCGATAGATGAGTGGCAAATACACAGCGGATACAGTCACTCATGGCAAATACACAGCAGATACAGTTACCCATGGCACATACTAGACAGATGCGTTGACTCATGGCAAATACTTGGCAAGAGTTCTGCTGAATGCAGTGATGTCAAGGCACCTGGTGTACAGTACTGCGTTGTATCAACAAATGTCATGGCAGAGGACTTAGCATCAACGTGGCGTTCAGAAACTGATGCTGCATAAGGCTTTGGCGACCCTCACATGCTGCGTGATGACACATTTATTCTTTAGTCAGCTCAGCTGGACCTGTCTTTCCTCTGCTGCATTGGCTTTAGCAGCAACTGGTTAGCGAAGAGTGTTCTAGCATCCCAAACTTCCCACACATGATGGGTTCATGAATTTGATGCAAACTGTGCAATAAGGCTGTGCTGTGCTACATTTTCAAGGTCTTAGTCCCAACACTTGGCCAAGGTCATGTGTATAGTGGAGGTATGGCTTCTTAGCCTCAGAAGCAGCATCACACATTGTGATTGCATACTTTGCAAGCACTGCTGGTTATACATGCCTTCAGGCCTGCTGACAGATATTATGTCAAAGTTGGCTGACTGCTGTGAATGCACTTTTTTAATTTGGTTGTATTCTCACTCCCCGATGACACTGTTGCTGGGGTATTTATGGCCTTGTTTGCACAGCAATACACCATAATAATTATGGTGGTAATTATTATGCAGGAATTGCTGTAGGGCAAAGGCAAATATGATTACAAATAGCTTAAAACTGTTGGCTTGATGCTGGAAGGCACCAGCCAGAGTATATCGCTAGTTCAGTGTGTCCCCAGACTCTGGTTGGATGCAGACCATACTCTGGCAAGAACTCTAAACACAGATATGATCAGGATGAACCCTGCAAGGCCTAGCCCGTTACAGGAATATTCACTAATGCATCTAATCTGTTTTCTTCGGTGGGCATGACGCTCAAGCCCACAAAAGGCTGGACGTCTAGTAGTAGTCCATGCCAATTTCCCGTAGTCGGGGGCCCGGGGGCACTCCAAGACTGGTGGCGGCTTCAAAGTATCGAGTACAGCAAGCTCAAACTTAAGGCATGACACATGGTTACTCACCACTCTGCGCTTACTCATCTGGATGGCACTCTCTCACACACACAAGTCAACCAGATGATCATTTCCTCCAGGTGCCGCGTCAGACAGTATTGCTCTCGTCTCGAGGCAGAGTTGTTGAAAGGCGTGTCAGTTGCACAGCTGCAGCCAGTTTCCTCTCGTAAAGTTGCTCTTTAGCCGTGATCTCAAGTTAGCATATCTGACCAGTTTCCTACTTGCCTGACGATGCCAGAACTGCGTTTCGTTATTGATCGCCGCGACCGAAGACGGCAAAACATTACTTCGCAGGTGGGCCGGCTCTGTTGTTCGCCTTTGGCGCTGCAAAGGCGCTGATTTCTGCGCTTACCCGCTGCATGCCTGTGACCGCTAACCTGAGCGGCTGTAGAACGTATTTAACATCGTGTTCCGCTGCTACATATGTCATCAGCTCCTGCTGTCTGCGTGCGACCCTCCAGCTGCGTAGAGTGCAAAAAATTAAAGCTTACAAGAGAATCCCCTGCTGTACAGAACTCAGAGCACAAGTATCAGTTGCACGAGAATGATCTTGTCCCCAGAGAGTTCACAAACCACATTCGATGGGAGCTACAAGACCTCTGCGACACTACAGCCAGCCCTGTCAGCATCAGGCAAGGGATGTTTGCCAAGTCCGTCAAGTTCACCAGCAAAGAGCACGGAAAGCTGACAACTTTGCGCAAGAAGTTCTTGGAGGTGGATGTCACTATGCAATGGAGAGGCAACTTGTACCGGTATGGTTTAACAAAGATCTGCCAGGCATGAGCTGTAATAATAATGTTGCAAAGTCGGTGATTTCCTGCTAAAATTTTGGTTACTGCTGTGTAGCTTAAGCAGTTTTGTCTGTTAGCATGTCTGCCTGACACCAATCTTGCTGGCAAATGCACATGATATACAAACATCTTTAAATATACCATGTTCCCGCAATACAGCATCTTCACTCCAAAATGCTTGCATCACACCTGAGAAGATTTCAGAATCCTAAGCTACAGGTTGTCTAGCAGATGCATAGAAAGCTCTTTTAGGGGTCTTTTACTACTGACCCCTCACTACTAACAGACCAAACATGGCACACCGAAGGCCGTATTTCAGCTGTTGCTGGGAGCGAGGTCCTAATCCACTTGCAGGGCCAGCTTCCGTTGAGGCCTTTCAAGTTCAGCTTGACTACCTTCTGATATGTTGCAGGTGGGTGTCAGGAGCGTCAACATTCAGTGGCAAGCGCTTGCAGATCATGCTGGATGATGAAACAACAGGACAAGAGCTGGCTTGCCTTGAGGGCCCACGCTCCCTGCTTCAAAAGACTGAGCCTGACACTCTTGTCATCCGTGGCAATAAGCAAGAGCTTGGCGACACTGAGTGGTTGAGGCTTGTGGTCGGGAGCGCATTGGTGAAGGCATGGCAGTGTAGGCGCAACAATCAGGATGGTGTGCCTCAAGGCTGGGTCTAGCTGGATAGCCAATGTGTCAGGAGCTGGGCATTCTCCAGGCTAGATGATGATTTGTGCAACAGCTGAAAAATTGTGGCAGGATGTTTTTTTGTGCCAGCAGGAGTTGGAATCCACTGCAGGACTTTGTATATGCCGGCTGCTGTATTGTTGAACATGTAAATTGCTTGACAATAACAACATGTGGACGTTGCTATATCTACAGCTGCTTCAAGCTATGTTTTCTGCACAGCAACAGCTTGAGTAGCACTTGAGCTTTTGAGGGTGAGCAGGCTTGATGCTCATCTGCTTCCACTTTTGGACTTACCGTATCTTTTGGCTGATGCTTTCCCAATGTTGTTTGTATGTTCAAGATGATTGTGTTATGCGTTGAAATGCAATACATTGAGCAATTGATGCTTCAGTTTGACTCACTGTGACACTTCGAGTAATATGCTACTGTACCACTGTGACCTTTACGTTTGATGTGCCAGGGACCCTGCCAAAAGCCGTGATCTTGAGCCGGTGGGTGACCTTTTTGCAAATTGGTTACAGCTGTCTTTGCAGGTGGCAGCACAGGCACATGCTCAGCAGCCTGCAAGAAAGCCTGCACAGGCACTGCAGTCAGCTAGCTAGCAACCCTGCTTGCCAGTCAGTCATGCACTCTGCCTGCCTGCCTGCCAAGAGCATGCGCATGTGCAGTGATCTTGACGAAATTGATGGGGCTTGTTTGAGACATGTCTGCAACTGTACATGTATTTCCAGGCAGCAGCATATATATGCATGTGCTGCAAAGCAGTCTGCACAGGCACTAGCTAGTACTATAGTAGTATTGCTTGTCAGCAGATCATGATCATGCACTCTGCCTGCCAGGAGCGGTGATCTTGAGCAAGAACTTCTCTGGTGGATGACCTGTACAACAATTTTTTGTTGTTGAGAAGCTGTGTTAATAGTCAGCAGCACATGCATGTGCCGCAAGAGAGTCTGCACAGGCAAAAATAGCCTGCAGGTGTCTTATCAGCCAGCTGTTTAGCAGGTGTGCGAATCCTTGAAGCAAAAAGTTTGCACATTGCATTATACTGAATTCCATTCTTGGCGATCTTATTTGACTGTAGTGGCAGAATTGTTTACTGGTAAATTCCTTCGCTGTAGGATGTCAACATTTGATGAGTTGAGTTTAATTTAAAGCAAAAGCCTAAATGCTTATGGACATTAGTCAGTTCAGTGCAGTATGCAAAATGCTCACAGTCAACTCATCTACTCTGCTGACTCATATTTACAAGGAGTATCAAGGTCGTGGTCTCCTCGCTTGATGCCAGTCCTCCTTTGCTTTCAATTGCCCTGAGCTTGTTGGAGAAAACGTGCAAATTGCTTAGAGCCATCAGGCGAAAGGAACATCTTAAGCCCATCAGCAGACTGTTGTGCTGCACGTTCAGCACGCGCATGCATGTTGGCCTCGTATGCAGCTATAGCATCACCTGCTTGACTTGTGTTGACTAATGCCAGAGCCAGCTCTGCAGCATCTTGCAAAGCCAAGTTGGCACCATTACCACCAAATGGTGATGACAGATGTGCAGCATCTCCCAAAAGCGTTAGTGCTGCTTGGCTCTGCCATGACAGTCCAATTGGTAGGGAATAACACTGCCAGACCCGGTATGTGTTGTCACACGCATGTAGAAGATTAGTGATATCAGCTGTCCAGCCATCAAAGCTGGCAAGAAGGGCGGCGCACGTGTTAGTTCCGTTGTCGAACGTGATGCCAAGGTCTGCAAAACCATCCTCCTTCACCCTGAAAGCAACATACACCCGGATAGCCCCATTCGCTTGCCGCTGTGCTATGAAGCCTTTGTTGTCTGCAAACGCCAGAAAGCTGCCTCGCCCAACTGTCCTAGCAGCTTTGGGGTGGCTCCTATCAACATCAGCAATGTAAGTCTCTATTGAAGCCACTCCTTGGTAGCTTGGCTTGGCACTAGTCAACATCTCCCTCACTTTGGACCGGCCCCCATCAGCCCCAATGACTATATCTGCTGCCATGCTGCGACCATTTTTGAAGTTCAGCATGTGACCCCCGCTGCTGAGGGGCTCAACGGATGTTAATTGGTGGTCCCATCTGACTGTCTCTTGTTGTAAGGAGTCAAGCAACATCTGTCTGAGCACGGGGCGACCAATCTGCACAACACAGATCACGTATTTGAAACAAGCATGGCAGTCCTTTACGCCAACTTGCTCATGCTCGAACAATGATGTCCAGGTGCTTTTGCTCCAAAAGCGCAGATGTGCACGATCGTGAGACAGTCTCACGTCTGATGCTGATTTGACCAACTCAGCAGGCAGCATTCTGGAATGCTGTAAGGCAGACTGGCAGACTATGAGTGCTGGTGATGTTCATACAACATCACTCAAACGTTTCAAATCATTTCTGAACAATAATTGCGCATACACGCGGCATGTGCATCAAGTCATGCCTGTTTCTGGGAGGCGAGTTGTTTCTTGTGTGGTTAGTTTGAACAAAAGCTACGCAGGATAGTCCTGGGACCAGAACTTGACACCAAACAGCACACGAAGAAGAAAACAGAGAGGGGAAATCGGACACGAGAGAAAAGATAACAGGCAGAGGAAGAAGAGGACAACAACAGTGCATACGACTAGAGAGAGGAGAAAGAACTTGCAGAGAAACAGTAACATGAGAGACGTATGAACAAAGAGAGGACAAGCAGCAGGAGAAGCCAAAGATTGTCAAACAAAAACAACAAAGGGTCAAGAATATATATATATATATATATATATAGAGATTCAACAGAAGGCAAACTTGACTTCTCCTCCAACCGCAGAAGATGTGCATAAAACTTGCTCCAGTGACAGCCAGAACAGATGGAAAATCTCATGAGACTTGAGGGAAGGGCTGTGCTTTTCTTTTCATTTCTTTTTGTTTCTTTGGTTTCTGGTGTTTGTAAGGCAGGGGCCATGGCAAGGTAGAGGGGAAAGGGTGGGAGCGCAAACCTCGGGTCTGTCCATGTGTGTGCAGTCTGTTTCCTCCCACAACACCCTGCCATCTTTGTCCAGCACTCGCATATCTTGAGCTTCTGGTTGTGCCAAAGCCATAAACTGATCAAACAAGCCTGCTTGTTTCATAGCCCATTGACCTGCAAAACATCTGCAGATTGTTTATAGCAGCATGGTCAGAACTCATAACATGACACTATTGTTGAACTGGCACAAGGAGGCACAGCAGCTGAGCTGCTGCTCTGAATTCATCAACCTTGCCTGCATGTTCCATGGCACACTAAATGCTGAAGTGCAGCTGAAGTGCACAAAAGGCCGGATTGAAGGGCATAGCACAGCCCCATCAATGCCGTCATCCTTATGCTTGAGCAGCATTTTTCAAGCCAGTTGAGGAGCCAAGCTGTTTCTTGCTGGCTACTAAGCAGTTTGCATACACATGTCCCGTTTGACTTGCTGAAGAACATTCTCATCAATGCTGTCGTCCTGCCCTTTCAGTAAGCTAACTCGAGCTGGCCCAGCCAAGCACATCACAACACAGCATGGTCAAACAAATGCAGGCTTAGAGAGCAAAAGCTCTGCTCAATGTTGAGTGATGATATGCTGCAAAGGAAATCAGCAACTGAAAGTGCAATGTGCTGTCTTGTCCAGCGTGACTTGCTGCTAATGCAAAGCCCATGTTGCTGCATTTCATCAAGGATCCAGCATGCAATCCTGGGCCGTTAGTTGCTTAGGGCATAGTTCATGGTCAAAACGTCCTTGTGGACAGACAAATATACAGCCTCAATGAGTCGACATTCATTGTCAGTATTTCTCACACTGATGCGTGTTCAAGAGTCATGCGCAAAATTTGTAATGTTTGCAATATGTAGACAATAGCTGGAAGCTGTTACATCCTAAGCCAAAAGAAAACAACTATGATGAGGGCATTTGCACTTGCGTCCGACAGTAGCCTAGTTTTCTCATGACAGATTGTTCAACATGTCCCCCTGGGGCCCCCCGGGTCCGTGACATGGGTCTCGCTCAAAGAGTGCAAGACAGGCACCCTATGCTGCCTGGGAAAGCTCTTTGTGAAAGCCAACAGTCATGACACCATGCTTTTATGCAGCAAGCGCAGTGAGCAAAGTTTGTTTTTTGAGCAGTCCACCTGACTTGGGATGAAGATCTAGCTGCCCTCCCTGTCCCCGAGCTTCCTTGGAAGGCTCCCGCTCAAAGACCACAGGATTGAGGCCATGCTTTTGCAGCACGCGTGCAGCCATCACTCCTCCAAGGCCGCCACCAACAATGGCAATCTGTTTCTGGTTGTCATTGCAACTAGCAGATGCCTTCTGCTCTGATCGTTGATGTCCAGACCTGCATGCCACTGCAAAGTTTGCAGTGTGGAGATCTCTCATTGCTGCAAGTGGGGTTTTTCCCGTCGGAAGCGCCAATGGCAACCGCTTTTTGTCTTTTTGCCACTGTGAGCACAGAAGTCCAATGCGCCAGGCGTCAAATACAACAGCAGTGATCATGAGTCACACAGAACCAGCCACAGATGTGATACTTGATGCTGATTGAAACCAATCAGTAGAAATGAATAGAGTGCACATCTCAAACGTCCAGGTTGAACAAGGAGTCGCAGCAAATTGAGCACGGTAAAACGAGACAGGTGACTGACAGGGTGGCGTAGCCCGCACCTGAACAGTCGCCAGCTGGGCAAGAACGTCTTCAGGCAGGCAAGGCTGCAGGGAATAGGCCATCACAAATCACCCAAGGGTCAGTTGCTGGACAGTGATCGGAATCATCCTTGTCGCTGGTAGGTGATGTCCAACCATTATAGACATGATTTGATTGCAACGGTTTGCAGGCATCGGGCTGCACCGAGACGTACCTTGACTGTTGAGAGCGCAAAGGATGTCCGTCACGGTGCCCCAGCGTGCCACACCCGTCACGTGCGAGGTGGCTGTGCAGAGATCTTCTACAAGACGTCAGCACTATCGTTGCAGCAGGGGACACCAGCTCCCTCATCATGGAGTCTCCTTTCGGCCTTTCGCAGGCTGGGGTTTGAGGCTTTGACCAAGAAAAAAGAAGAAACAACGAAACGACAATAACCAGATGGCACGTGCTCTGCATGATGACTGCATCAACGATATTGCCATCGATATTGCAATTTTGATTTTTTTCCCTTTCTCCCAGGCCTCAAGCGAACAGCCTAAGGTTTCTGTGAGGTAGCCATACGAGCTACACCTTCCACCATTGCTTACAGAAGTGACCATAGAAAACAGCAGCCGGGACATGACATGCATTGTACAACATCATGATCAACGTATTGCAGCAGCGTTAGAGGCAGCTTCGAAGGCAGCTTTGAATTCATGCAGCATAGTTGCTGTCACATCAGCGTCAGCGGGATCAGGAACAGGGAATTAGTCCTGCATAGATACAGCCGCTACGTAGCGCACAGCAAAGGGAGAAGCTGGAGGCTCAAAGGAGTTTTCAGCTGAGCTTCTACAGCAACAGACGCATGACCAACAGCAGCATATGTTACCTTTACTCCTTCAGTTGCACATTGCCTCAGCCTCACTTCTGGCAGGATCGCAGTCAGCAGCAACAGTGGCAGATGCAACGCCAGTGGGATCAGCAGACACATATGCAAACTTCACATCAAGACTTAGTGTAGCTGCAGCAACAACAGCAACTTTTTCAGCAGCAACAGCAGATGCTTCACCAATCTAATTTGCCATCTCAAAGTTAACAGCAAAGTCGCAAATCAAACAAACTTCACTCAAATGTCAGTGGGTCTGGCACATCACACACTGACTTACTAGCAGGTACTAGTTAAAAACCTGCAAAACTGGGCTGCACCTAGGCGCAGTTGCTTTACACCACTCAAGAACTTTGGCCAATAAGCCTGAGAGCATCTTGTATACATGTGTCATTCTCTGGCGTTACACGATCTCCATGTGGGAAATCACTACATACATGGTCTGGATGCAGCCCACCAGACTGTGTGATGTCAAAAGGTCCCGGGGTCAAATACTTGGCAATGGTCAGCTTGATGCCACTGCCATCTGTCATGGGAAAGTAATACTGTACAACGCCTTTGCCAAAGGTCTTCTCGCCGACAATCTCTGCCCTGCAGCATGCAAGCTCAAACATGGTGACAACAACTTCTGATGGCATGAATGAGCCAACAAACAACTCAATACTTTGCTGTAATGTCGGCATGATAAGGAATGCCTGGACGATACCAGCAGGAGCAAGTGCCAGGCAGCTGTCCTCACATAACAAACATGCACAATGAAGTCTATGGTCATGTGTACCTGTTATTGCCATGCAATGCTCCAGCCAGCACTTCACTGGCACTGGCTGTGCTGCTGTTAGTCAAAATGATGACTGGCTTCTTTGTCAGCTGCCCTGGCTGAGTAGGGAAGACCTCTCTGGACAGTGCACCTGCCTGCGGGCATGCACATGCCATCATGCATAATCTAGATTGCTATTTGTCACACAGAATCTGCAAAGCATGGGCGCAAAAACCATGTTCATGCATACTCTGGGTCTCTGGTAGCCATACACAAAGTGCAAAGCATAGGTGCCAAAACATGTGAACTACTGAATTTGGCCATATCATTATTATAGTGACTGCTGACAGCATGCCTGGGCCTCAGGGCTGTTGCAGTGTGACACCATGGTCTGCATGTCTTGAGCAGCTCTCACCTTCCATGTGTTGTCCACAAAGGTAGCAGTGCGCACTGTCTGGGCAATTTCCTGCCCGCCTTGCAGCATCAGGTTTGCAATGGCAATGGCTTCTTCGAAGACCCCACCTGAACCACAGAAGGGTCATGATCTGTGCAGGAGCAGAGTTATTGCAGTGTGCTGACAGAGAGGATTTGTCATACTGCATGTGAGCACACACCACAAAGTTATGCACGCTTCCTACAGCAACACAGGCATCTGAAGCGTACACAAGTGTACTTGCATACCACACAGCAACAGCTGCATGCATGCAAACATCAGCTAGCATAAGCAACAGCAGGCAACTAGGTGGCAGACACTGCAATGCATTAGATTCCCTCTCCCAGCTTTGCAACACTGTACTCACTCATCACTGCGCTCAGCCTGACAGGACGCTCAGAGGCGTTGTTGATCAATGCTGACCTGGCCATCATGAACAGAGTAAGACATGCAGCAAGCACCTGGGTTGTTGCGCAGGTCAATGATGTAGCCCTCCACGCCCCAGTACTCAGCCATGTTGATGGCGTCAATGAAGGCACGAGTCCCCTCTGAGCTGAAGTAGTGCAGGCGCAGGTAGGAGACAGTAGGCCCATCAGGCAAGCCAATCAAAGCCTGCATGACACGCCTTGCCACTCAAGGTGCTGCCTTGACAGGATGCATTGGGTGACTGATGCACAGGGTGACTGATGCACAGGGTGACTGATGCACAGGGTGACTGATGCACAGGGTGACTGATGGGTGATTGATGCACAGGGTGATTGATGCACAGGGTGATTAATGCAGACCAGATGGAGGAGCAGGTGCTTGCCATATGGACTGTGACTGGTTGACTAACATCAACAATGATTGATTGCTTGGATAGTTTTGACAGACTAAGTAGATCATATGCTAGACCATGTGAGCATTTGGCTGTTTGACTGATCGTAGCTGTTTGAGGGGACAGAACACAGATCTACATGAAGCATGTCACCCTACAACTGTAGTGTGTTGAGCAGGTGGCTGTGTAGCCGAAGGGTGATAATGTGTAGGATCTGTTGAAAGAGCAGTCCATGTCGCCTGTGCTCACCTGCTTGAGAGGTGGTTGCGGCAATGGCCTGCGCTCCAAGAAGACCGTCTGAGGGTCCCCAGGCGACCTGAGAGGGACAATGGAGAGGGCAACTGTGGAACCCAGCGGGCCGCGCTGCAACTCACTCATCTCATGGGCGTTCAGACTATCCACAGCATACCCATCTGCAACATCAACTCTAAACATGAGCAGCCCGGTATAATACTTGGCTTCTCATTGAATTGACACCAAAAGGCGTAGTCGTTTCTTTTCTACTCTTTCCTTTTCTTTTCTCTGCAACATGACATGGCATCTTGAGTTTTGCTTTTGCAAGGTGCTGCATGAGCATCTGGCTTCACAGCAACAAGTGCAGCACAATACAGGGTTATGCATGCTGCCTTCTCTACCAGCATGCGCAGGATCACCATTAGCACCTGCTGTGCCTGGTCTGACTAAGTCGCTTGAGACAATGCCTCATAGTCAAGTGGCATGTGCAACCAAGTGATGCACTCCCATGTTTTCGGTTCCACACTGACTGCCTCCTCTGCAAAGGTGCCCTGCATTGGGAGTCATTGCTGTTGAATGCAAAGTGACCACCCAGAACTTGCAACCTGTGATACTGCTGTCAGCACTTCACAAGCACGTTATTCCAACAGGAGTGGCGAGTGAGCATAAAGGATGGCAGCAGGTCTACAACACCCTTGTTTAATGTGACGACTGATGGCAAACCCTGGAATGCTTTCTAACATGCAGAACACTCCCCTTCCTTGATGCTCACTGCTGCAGGGAGTGCCTCCAGCAGTTGTGGTTGACGCATCAATACCATGCTAACGTCACAGAAGGAAGAGGCCACCAGCAAGGTGTCATCTTGCCAGAAGTGCAGCACAGTGCAGGTATAGGCAATACTGGTGTTTCTGGCAAATATGTCAGCTTTGTGTCACCTGGAATCTTCAGTAAGCAACAGGCAAACAACAACAGCCTTTGCACAAGAACCATCAACAGTCTGACGCTTGCACAAGCTTGTCTCATGTCGAAGGCCTGTGCAGCCAGCACATGATCAGCACAACCACATTGACTGATTGTGCTGGGACTCTGCAGGACTAAAGTGCAGATCCTAGTTGCATATATGAGGTTGATGAGTCATGGCTTGAGCTGTAGTGACTCCATGCGCAGCATCAAAAGCTTCTCGCACAGAATGCTGTGCTATTGAGAACTGAAGACTTATATCATGATGGGTGCTGACAAAGTTGCGTACTCTTACTTATTTCAATGATGCGGTCTCCTCTGACAATGCCAGCCTCCTCTGCAGGGGACTCAGCCATGGCAGCATCCACCAGCCAGCCCCCCTCCACATGCTTACCCACATGGACCCCTGTGCCTGTGGACTGGGCTGCCAGGTACTCCCTCTCGGCAGGCTGGGGGTGCCGGATGGCTCTTCTGTACTGCGCATGCCATGCATCAGGTAAGCATAAGACAAAGAGAAGACTCCGCCTATTGTCGTCAATCTAATGAGAAGCCAAGTATTAGACCGGGCTGCCCAGGGATGGTGAGCACAATGATGATGTAGGCAGGGTGCACACTACAGTGGGTAAAGACAGACGCTCTGATGAGCCTAGTGCTCACAGGTTGGGTTGCCAAGCAGTCTCTGGCTGCCAGCTGGGCAACCCCAAATGATTCTGATGTACTATACAACACATGGTGTCAATTTTTGTGATTATTCAGCATCTCAAGATGAGTTAGTTTTAGATGTTATAATTGACACTTGGGGTAAAAGACCTCAACTTTACTCACAGGCAATTGAGACAAAGACTGAGACAAGAACTGCCACAACATTTGTTGTCTGCTCACATGATCTGCCAAATTTGTCATGCTAGCTCACCACAATTCGTGCTGATGATCTACTGTGTCTCATACAAGGACCATGCTTGGTCTCTGGTGATGTATATGCAATGTCAGGTTGAAGTAGCTGGTAAGCTTGCCTGTGATGGGGGCAAGAACTGGCTGTATTGGTCACCTAGAGAGGCCATCATGTCCTCAGCAGCTTTGTAGGTCTCGTGCCTGTTGCGCAGGCAGCCACCCTTTGCAGCCTGAGCCACACAAACATATTTGTTTTCAGCAACAGGCAACATGCAGAACAAGTGCAGATCTCATCAGACACGATCGTGACAGCGATACAAGTGCCTGACACATATGCAGGAAGAGCAAAGGCATTAGCGCATTTACTGTCTTGAGGTGTGCACGCTTGGACGTTGTGAAAACATGTTTGATATGCGAGACCTGCCTGTTCAGGCTGAAACACCTTGAGACTTTGCACAAAGACAGCTTTTCTAGCTTTATGCAACATCTCCATATAAAATGTGGCGTGAGATCAACCTGATACTGACAGTCAATTGCGGCCAAGAGACACTAGATACGCAGGTTCAGCCAGGACAGCTTCAGCAAGTCACCTTGAAGGTGGTAAGCAGCTGGTCTGCCCACTTGGCTTGGCTGAACCGCCCAGCAGGATCATAAAACTCATTTGCAACCACTTGCCAGGCACGCTCAAGCAGCAAGCGGTTGTCTGTGCAGTGCTCACATCCTGGGCCTTCTTCTGTGTCTTTCAGGCTCTCAACGAACTTTGCATAATGTACAATCCTGCAAGTCCAGGTGAAGATGTTCATGAGGGCCATACCAATCTGTAATGTTCCTGCCTCAAGCCAGGTGCTGCACGTACAGGCTGCCATTACTACAGAGCAGCGCTGAGACTGTCAGACTGTACCAGGTGTCAAGTGGACAGACATTTCTGCACCTGGACATGCCTTCCAGGGCCTCTGTTGTGAACAGGTCTTCATTGATTTCGAGCAATGCCTCTGCCTCCCTGGCAGAAGGCAAATTGCTCTTGGACTTGCCTTCACGCTTGCGCACGACTGTGGCATAGTCGGTGGCAAATGTTGGTTTATTGGCCAGTACAGATGAGCCATCACATGGCAGAGATGTCAGCGTCAGCACAGCCGCCAACACAAGGGCTGGCACATTAAAGCTGCCAACTTGCTGTGTGACAAAAGAGGTAAAGCTGACTTTTCTCGAAGAAAGGCTTGAACAAGCTGCTGACAGGCTATGCCGATTTAAACCCGCAACAACAACGACGCTCTGCCTCAATGGAGCTCGCAGATATGACAGATTGCGCCTAAAGCCAGGCACTGGGACGGGCGCTGGCTGAGGACGCACACTGATCATATCATGGCAATGACTCACACTTATGCACTAGCAGATATTGTTCCAACGCAAGTGCACACAACATCCTGTTGGTGCCGGTCTTGTGTATGATGCGGGATCGAACATCAGAACGTTGCTGAGACGCTAAGGTCTCTGGATCCAAAGGGACATGATCAGTATCATGACGGCGTATATATGCGTTACGGTCCAGCAAGGCCTGAAGCATCTCTCTTTCAGCTAGCAGCTCCATTCGCTGACATTTTCTCTGTACTGCGCACGTTGTTACATGCGCCTCTCGCCCATAAAACTTCAATTGCAGGTTTTGGAATAGCTTCCTGGCCAATTTGATTTCGCAACTGTCGGGATTTGCACCATCAGTCTTGGTCAACGTGTGTGTAAAAGCATTTGCCTAGTTATCCTGCCGACAGGCAACGATCGACGGCATCGCAGCCGAAATAGTCACGATTCTTCCCCCGCTGGCTGAAATGAGCGGAGATGCTGAGCTCGAGGCAGAGGCTGCAAGGGATCGTGGTCAGAAAGCTGCAATAAACGCTTTTCCTTCCGAAAGCTCGCTTGCATCTCTGCCAGAATCACCCGATGCTTACACGCATACCGCCTTCATGCATACGATATCGAACATGGCTGATCTGAGACTCCATGACGCCTTTGAGTCAGCACCCTCACTCAGCTTGGATGATCTGGATGTTTACCAACAGGTATGAAAAGCTTGTGCTGTTGCGTCTGTAAGAGTCCACGGATGCCACTTTTGTTGCCATTCGCTGCAGCTGGATGTGGGTGACGTTGACACAAGCCTCATGAGCAGAGCAAAGCTCAAGGCCATGGTGAAGAAGCAAGTGACGCCCAAGAAAATACTATTGCGGGATAAGCTGGCGTTTGTTGCAGGCACTGTGCTGGCAATGTAAGCCATCAGAGCACAGCAGGAAAAATCTGCTGCATGCTTGCATTGCAACTTCTGCTCATGTGATTGTGCTGGCTTCATTGTTGCAGGCTGAGTGCATATTGGCTTGGCTGGAGCCCAACAACATTCTATCGCATCTACACAGCAGAGGCATTTGTGCTCTTCACCCTGCGCTGGGCCTTGTACCGCATCAAGAAGTGGCATTACTACCTGTTCGACTTCTGCTATGTGGCAAATGTGCTGCTCCTGGTACATTTGTGGGTGTTTCCCCACTCAGCATACATGCACAAGGTGCGTCGCTGCATTATATATTGTAATATATTATATTCTGTCATATGCATTCCCTGTAGTGGCAGCTGCACTTGCAGCTTAACACTGGCAACCACATTTTGCTGTTTGGAAAGATCCAACTTTGTTGCTGCACTGTGTTGTTCAGTGGCATGTTCTGACAGAAATGATGGTCATCTGTAGCAGTTGTTATGGTACAGGTCACATTTGCGTATGCAGCAGGGCCCCTGGCTTGGTCTGTGGTGGCATTCAGAAACTCCCTTGTATTCCACAGTCTTGACAAGGTACAACATGCAGCATCTCCAAGCACGGTGTGTCGCCTTGTGTCATGCACCTCACATATTCATGTTGTCATCAACTGCCTCAAGTTGTCAGCAGCTATAGCAGCGTTAGTACGCATGCACCTGCATACCCTGTGTGTTCACGGCTTTTGAGGATGCATATCTCATGATGCCACATACTGGGCAAGTGCTCAACACTCTGTCTTGTTAGCAAATCTTCATGGCAGTCAACAGTATAGCAGAAGGTCCTTGGTCTCACACCCTGGTCTTGCCACAATTACAGTGTGCAGGTCACTTGCACACTGACAACACAAATGAGTGTTGGATGTGTGGCTGCAGACCACCTCATTGTTCCTGCATTGGTTCCCAGCATGTGTAGCGTGGACAGAGAGGTGGCATCCAGATGTGCATGTGAGGGAGTACAACAAGAAGTCCACCGAGGCCATGGCAGAGTGGCATGATGCCAGCTTGTTGGACCTCGTGGTCCTGCCCATGATCCCATACCTTGTCTGGGCTCTCTTGTACTATGTCAAGGTCGCACCCCTGCCCTCCCTGCCTGTCCAGTGTTGCTGTCATGTCTTATGTATTTCAGCATAGCTGCTAGGCATTGCAGCTCAATCTTGCTCAATGAAAAAGATGCCATGACCTCATTTACGCAAGCTCTTCAGCATGACTGTGTGAATGGCAACACTCCTGAGTAGATGCCAGTTACATCAGCGGACCTCCGCATGTCAAAACATGCCCAATGTCTTCTTGAGTCTGCACCAAGGTTACAAGAATGTTCACAGGCACAAATGCATACTTAATCAGCAGGATGAGGCATAAAATATGTATCAGCATAGCACCAGCAACAAGCAGACTTCACTATGCTCTTGTGACCACAATTGGTGCAATGCAGATCTTTGTGTTGTCCAGCTCACGGATACAGCAGAGAGGATATGACACCTTGTTTAATTACACCACTGCAAACCCCAAGAGTGGTGTGTCTAAATTTGTCAAGCAGTTCCCACCTAAGGCTCAGGTAAGCAATTAGGGCATTGCACATGGCACTGCTACCAACTTGCACAGTCTTGCAGTCTCTTGCACAAGTCTGCTTTAGGCTTTTGTTGGGATGTACTATCCTGCAAAAATTGCTGATGTGCTTTGGTAGTATGCAAGTTCATGATTATAGCTTGAACTGATGCATTAAGCAAAGACAAATAGCGTAGGCTATCTGACATTGCTTTTTAGCAGTCACCAGGTCGAAAGCTGAAAGTATGTTATTTTTGTGCTGCAGCCTGTGGCGTATATGGCTTTGCATGTCACCCTGACAGGGGCAACATTTGCTGTATGCAAAGTCTGGTGGAACTACTATCATGCACACACAGTCTTTCTGCTGGCGATTCTGAGCATCTCGGCTTGGAATGGAGCCAGCTACTACTTTGAGGTCTTTGCACACCGGTATGTTCAAACAGTCGGCCTGCCATCCAAGCCAGCCCGGAAGAAGCAGTGAGTCTGCAAAAGCTGAGCAATGCGTTCTGGCATGCTTCTGTTTCTGTAGCGTTTCCATCCTGTTTGTTTACACACCTAGATTGAGTGACTGGTTTTGAGGACGACTGTTTAGCTAGTGTATTGCAAACATTTCATGTCACAATGCTCTCATAATGTTTCAGCTTGCATCAGTGTGTCAGTGCTGGTACAGTACCAATTTAGATTGAACAGACACCATGATGGCAATTGATCTTGGCAAATAAGTTCAGACGCATCGTCGTCAACACAATCATGACCACAAACGTATCAATCGCATTGAACTCTATGTCTCAGCATTGCGTGTTTGTGTTGGCAACTTGAAAAAGATCTGCAGTGTAAGACAGCTGAGCATTTCGAGACAGGTGTCATTGCGCCAGCAGTGTTTGTATACATGAATGCATGCTGAATCTGTCTCAGACTTGTCGGCAACATCAATCATATTTCAACGTAGGGCGGCAGGCTCCAGTGCATGCATTTCATGCAATGAAAGATTTTGTTGAGCCCCATATCTATCACGTCATCCGAAGCACACATGCAAATGCTGACCTGGCTTCGTGAGCCCTGCAACAGTTGAGCCTTCCTTGTCGCATTAGCGACACAATCTATTGCATTGCCGACCATATCGGGATTGTCAGTACTCTCGCAAAGAGCTGCGTAGTGTTGCACGCATCCAAGCTGTCACGTCCTACACCTTTCGCAAGCAGGCAATCAGCCATGCAGACCTCTGCTGCAGCAGATCGCATAGCCACTCTGCAGCGGCATCTGCAGTCACACCAAATTCTCAACGAGGCTCAGACTTCTGTCGAGCCACAAGTCACAAAAGCTGAAAGCGACCCTAAGGAGAGGCCAGCCCCAGGTGGTGGCCCAGGGACTCTTTCTGTCACTGACAACCGTACTGGCAAGAAGTACGAGATCCCTATTAGCGACCATGGCACCATTAAAGGCACTGATCTGAAGAAGATCAGTGCTGGTGGTGATGGTGTTGGGATCCGGCCATATGACAACGGGTAATATGCATGCCGTATAGTTGACTGCTCCTTTGTTGCCCTGATTCCTGATCTAAATCTTGTGCTCTGCTGCAGATATGTCAACACAACAGCTGTCAAGTCCAAGATTTCTTTCATAGACGGTGACAAGGGAATTCTTCGGTATCGGGGCTACCCTATTGAGCAGCTTGCAGAACGCTCAAACTTCCTCGAGGTACGTCATCCTCTTGCTTTCATGTCAAAGTATGTTGCAACTTTGCTGTCCTGGCACATGTGCCTGCATCTGCTAAAGCACTGTGTGACATGCAACAGGGGTCTGTGGCCGTTGAGGATTTGGTTCTGCTGTCTAAAGGACTCAGTTTGCTGCATACAGGTAGCTTACTTGCTGTTGTACGGTGACTTGCCATCAGCAAAGGAGCTCGCTCGCTTTGAGGAGGCAGTAGGTCGCCACAGCGCAGTTCCGGCTGTTGTAGAAGATGCTATCAACGCTCTGCCCCATGACGCGCACTTCATGGGGACCATCTTGGTGGGTATCAATGCCCTGTCAACCTGCCACCCTGAGCAGAACCCAGCCCTTGCAGGGCAGGATGTGTACAAGAGCAAGGAGATTCAGGACAAGCAGATTGTGCGGTTAATAGGTATGTGCAACTGCATGCACATCTGGCAGCAGTTTGGCGAGGCATTCCTGCACTTGTTGATGCACTTCAAAGCCCTGATGTTCCACAAAGAGCTGATCAAGTCATGCACTATTTTACTGGATCATATTTGAGCTAGCCTTAAGGCTGTTGGTGCGTACCTAATCAGTCATTAGCATGGATCAGCCTGACAGACTGAATGGCGTTAGCACAGGTGTAGCATACATAGTATAGCTCAGCCATGCTATGCTGGCCTGCTATACTGGCCAGAGTCATGTCTGGTTGGAGAGAAACTGAGACTTCATGTTCTGAACGATAATGTGAGCATTAAGACACAATACACCACATGCAGGCAAGATTCCCGCCATTGCTGCATTGGCTTACCACAGAGCCAGTGGGCGCAATGCAGCCCCTCCCAACCAGAGTCTCAGCTACTCTGAGAATTTCCTGTACATGCTGGACGCCTCCAACAAGATCAACTACAAGTGAGTTGTTGCCCTTTGCTTCAACCAGTCTCATGGCTTTCTATTAGGCAGATTGGGAGCAGGCCTAAGTGTCTACGCTATGTATTGACCAACAGAGTCAGCTATCAGGCACCCATTTGTAATTCAGGGAGGAGGGCAGTTGGCTGCTCACAGCTGCACATTCTTTACATGCATGCCTCATCATATTCAGGAGTCTCGGACCGCTGCGCCCATGCTATGACAGGCTCAGCTTGCTCTGATTTTCTGAGTCATCACTGCATCATCTGTTACCTAGCTCGTGTCATCATGCAGGCCCAACCCCAAGCTCGCAAGAGCAATGGACATCATGTTCATCTTGCATGCTGAGCATGAGATGAACTGCTCCACAGCTGCAGCCCGGCATCTGGCCTCCAGCGGTGTGGATGTCTACACTGCCATTTCAGGCAGGCCATCAATCACTGTGTTTGCTTTGTTTGTTGTCATTTAGCATTTTTTATTGGAGCAAAGGCTGTGGTCCTCCACCATTTTGCAAATTTGCATGTGTCCCTGGACGTTACTATCTAGATAGTTGCATGCCTTGCAAGTTGCCAGTCGACATTGAAAATGTGGACCCACATGTGTTTTTGAATCCTCACTGCATGGTTGCAGTGCTGCATACAGTGGTCCATACAGCTTGTGCAAATGTATCAGCTGCTGCATGCTCAGCAAAGCCAATGCCGGGACACAGCAGCAGCTATATTGTCCTGTGTGTTGTGCTTGGTTAATCACAACACCACCATCCATTCTGATGCAGGGGCTGTCGGTGCACTTTATGGTCCTCTGCATGGAGGTGCAAACGAGGCGGTGCTGCGCATGCTGGAGCGCATTGGCACAGTGGAGAACATCCCCAAGTTCATTGAGGGGGTGAAGAACCGCAAGGAGAAGATGTTTGGCTTTGGCCACAGGTGCGCTCTTCTTGTCAGGTGCCCTGTGCTGTCAGCTGTGTCTGCCATGCACTGCACTGCTTCACACACACACACAGGCTTGGACACATTCCTTGCCTCAAGCAATCAAATACAGCATAGTGTATTGCTGCAGAGCGCATATCTGCAACAAAGCAGTCTGCTGTACAAGCAGATAACTACTGAGGCACTCCTGCCTCGTATTTGATCTCACGCTGTTGTGTGATTGAACAACAGAGCGTCTGGTTTAAGCATGAGTCATATCGTGTCAAAGGCCTGCTCCTTAAGATAGCACTCTTCAAATGCTGTGCAACATTTAAAGTGCCAGTTGAGGACTGCCATTGCCATACCTATGAACCACGACAAGGCCAGATTACATGTCTAGTCTGTGAGTGACACGCTGTGCATGACACAGGGTGTACAAGAACTATGACCCGAGAGCGACCATCATCAAGCAGGTGGCAGAGGATGTCTTTGCCATTGCTGGGCGGGACCCCCTCATTGACATTGCCGTGGAGCTAGAGAAGATTGCTCGCAGCGATGACTACTTTGTGTCCAGGAAGCTGTACCCCAATGTGGACTTCTACTCAGGTCAGCCCCATGGCTGCACTCCTGTTTGCCACATGTCATGCTGTTCATGCGTGCTGATGGTATGTAGATATTTGTCACTTGGACCATAGGATATGTGCCTGAATCTGACAGCATCAGCCGATGCAAAATGACACTGCTGAAGGATT
>JAABUP010001952.1_pt1 | contig 41746 bp, 55 predicted proteins | sample 5559201 | NCBI WGS metagenome assembly JAABUP01 (sample SAMN10711887, study PRJNA513373) | rock metagenome | isolation source: Antarctica rocks | place: Antarctica
GATGAATGATGAATGATGAATGATGAATGATGAATGATGAATGATGAATGATGAATGATGAATGATGAATGATGAATGATGAATGATGAATGATGAATGATGAATGATGAATGATGAATGATGAATGATGAATGCATGCAGTGCACACATTGGTACTGGCAAACAACACTCAAAGCTGTAACACCTGCCTAAGACAGTGACATTATCTGGCAGAAGCAGTGTATGCCATGCATGTATGCGTGGCTATGAGCCATCACCCTTGCATGTTGTGCTACAGTGATCTGTATTCAACCTGAAGCCTGTGGCGCAAGCCCTGCACCCCTGCAGCGCCCTCTGCTTCAATGCTGACAGGCTCTGCTGGCTTGGCAGGGTTCAGGCTGCAGGTGTGCTCCTCCCACCGCTCAAACACCTCCTCCTTGACCTTGCGCCAAAGCTCAAACCGCACCTCTGTCTGATTTGCCTGGTGCCCTGCCTGCAGAGGAAGTCGGTCAAACCAATGTGCAAAATGTATTGTGTTGCCTGACGGGATTCAGACTGCAGGCTTGCGCCTTCGCTGGCTCAAGCCCTTCCTCATGCATGCTGTGTCACACACCACATGTGACTTCCATCTGTTGATCTTTCCTCCTGCCTGTCATGCAGGCAAGTCAGCTTTAGCACTTGTTTACACATTCTGTGCGAACAGCCCTGCCTGGTCATGCGGATGTGATGGTCAACTTGTGGAAGCTTCTGTCCCTGTCATGCATCACTCAGTCTATGCAGCTGAACCAAGCTGCCAATCTGTAACCACATCCTGTCGCTGTTGAGCATCACTCAGTGTATACAAGTGAGCAGGCACACAAAGCTGCCAACATGGGCCATTGCTGGATCCCATGCTCAGACATGCATCACCTTCTTGCAACAGGAGGAGAATTAGGCTTCACACATGCATGCAACCAGCTGTACTAGCCTTTGTACAGAAGGCTGTCCAGAACATGAAGAAGGTGAATTCACCAGAAAACACATTAGCTGGCATCTAGCATACATCTTGATCACAAGGCAGCTTATCCCTGCGGGTTGTAGCTCACTCTCAGCAGCTTGTGGTCTCTCCGAGTGCAGCTTGCATATGAAGGCACCAGAGGGTGTCATAGCAGGCATCCAGCATGTATAACAACAGGCAACTCACAGGAGCTTGTGGCTTGTCGAGCTGCAGATTGCACATGAAGGCACCAGAGGCTGTCACAGCAAGCATCCAGCAGGCATGATAACAGAGACTGTTACAGCAGGCATCCAGCAGGCATGGTAACAGGAGACTCACAGGAGCTTGTGGCTTGTCGGGCTGCAGGTTGCACATGAAGTCCAGGGCCTTCAGCATGTCATCCATCTGCCTCTTGCTCTGCTGCGCACTGGCTGCTGGGCTGAAGAAGGCCTTGCGCTGCTTGTCCGCAACCTGTTGCCAGTTGCCTTGCTTCAGCAGAGCATCCCGCATTACAGGCACCTGCAATGCACTAGCTGAGTGACTGAACTTTTCAGCATATATGGTCTGAGTTATACATGCACCTGCAGTGCACCAGCTGAGTGACTGAGCTTTCAGCATGTAAGGTCTGAGTTGTGATACTACATATACAGGCTTGGCAGTGTACACTCAGTATTGTCATCTGGTTATGCAGAGGACACACCGTATTGTCGTGGAGTGCAGTGTGCAATCACAGCAATGGGAAAGCATGTGTTTGCTGTCAACATGACCGGTCAACTTGCAATGTTCAGACCCCACCTGCTCAATGATGAGTCGTGTGGTCTGTGACTCATCCTGCTGAGATGAGACCCCCATAGTCAGCTCATCAAGCACACGCTGCAGGTCCTTCAGTATGGGAAGCTGGTCCAGCAGGATGTCATTCATGTAGCGCCGCACACGCAGCACTGTCTCCTTACGGTAGTCATCCATGTCATACTTGGCTCGTGCCTTGGGGTCCACTAACAGGTTATTCAGCATCAGCCATACCTGCATGGAGACAGCCTTTCACAGCCATGACTTCCAAAGTTGATAAAGTAGCTCAGTGTGAGGTGCAGCCGGCTTCCAACCATTTGCCCTTGATATACGACTCCTTGGAAGCTAGCAAGTGGGATCATGTGCTATTGCTTGCACAGTGCTGCAGCAACCAGCTGCAAAGCATTCTGCACATCCTGCCAAAAACGCATTTGCTCAAAGCAGCATGTCTGTACTGACTTTGATCCCAATGACTGAGGCAAGCTTTGATCTGACCTGAGCATCATGCTGCGTCAGTCTGAGCCTGTCTCTAGGCTCTACTGCAGTCCACACATTGCCAATGAACTTCTCGGTCTTCTTGTTGTGGCGCCGCACCCAGGGGGGGTCTTCTAGCAGAGGCACCAGACCCATCAAGGTGTCGTTGGTTCTCACCATGCGTGTCAGCAGGGCCAGCGGCAGCACATTCAGGTAGTCTGACAAGTACCTGACTCAGCAAATGCTGTAGTCAAGAGCGTGTGGTCTGACTCTTGTTGCGAGTCACAGTGCCTGTCAACCTCAGCATTTGCACATGCAGGTCCAACATCACAGGTATATGAGCAGATGCACAAGCAATGCATGCAATGCAAAAGGATAGCTGCTGTGCAAGATATAATAACCATACAAATACAAAGTTGCCATATTTCCTTTTTTCATTTCTTCTCTCTGTATCACAACCAGGAACTTATAGTCAACACTGCTTTGCAGATCACTGACCCAGTGGCGGCACTACCTGGCGTGCTGGCAGGCATTTGAGCAGACAGAGCGCAAATGTGGTTCTGAGGATGAGGTTCTGATGATACAAAGTTATCATGGAATGTCACTTGCAAGTGAGGAAACACGACTCGTGCACATTCAGGTAGGGATCAGTGTTTCAGCAGGCCTCCTGTCACCTCAAACGACCTTGGAGTTACATGCTGCACTTGCCTATGCGCACTTCAAGACCAGAGTACACCAAAGGAGAGCAATGTTGGGTCACAAACATGGTCCCAGGTGAGAAGTGCATCTGAAGCCTAAATGGGCATGCCATCAACAAGGCTCATCAGTCTGGGTAGCAAGCATCAATCCACCTTTACTGTTGAGTGCACCACATGTCAAAGCCAAGTTATGCCAGCAAAGAAGCACCACAACATGCAAATTATGACGGTTCTACACTGTGTATTTCCCACGCGCTGTGACAATCTTCCTATCAGTTTCATGATGATGATTTTGTTTGTCTATGTTATTTTTTTTGTCTGTTTCGTTTCCTGATGAAAGACTGCAATTTAGTCAAATAGGCTAGCTGGCCCCAACGACTGTAAAATCCCTGGCTGACTGATTGTGACAGTCATGTGTTATGCTATAGGGTTCTTGTGTGATGGGATGAGCAGGGCGTCAGATTTGTGGTGCTGACCTGAGGATAGTAAGGGCAGAGGTGGCAGCTCCAAAGTCAGCTTCCAGCAGCTTTGCCTGGAAGTCCTCCTCAGCTGACACATCAAGCAGAGCCTTGGGGTCCTTATCTGCATGCAGCTCATGTCAGCAAGCAAGCAACAGACGGCTGCTGTAATCATTGCAGACACTGCAGCTTTGTCTACACTGGAGGGTAACAACTTCAAGAGGCGCAGTCAAAGCACTGCTGTAGCCTGCTAGATGGACAGATCACAATACAGCACAATGCGTGTTGGTCAATACGATCATGTGATCAAGACCACCAGATGCAAAAGCAAGCCATCACAGCATGCTAAATGTTCTGCTACTTGCTGGTTCACAATTCTGCCACGCCAAGATTTCAGGTTTCTGAACCCTGGTCAAGGCAGAAGGATGCGATGCAAGGACAGGGCCCACCTGGGGCTTTGTGCTGCTTGTGCACTTTGCTGTTCAGAGACAGCAGCTTTCGGTAGCCCCAATCACACAGCTCCAGCAGGGAGTCCTCATCAACTGCTTCACAGGCTTCCTGGTGATACAATGTAATCTGCAGGCATCACATATCCACCTTGCAGCACACCAGCTTCCACCCATCCGGCGTTTGCTCAGCTTGCTATGAGCAACATGTCGTGTAACAGCGCGACTACTCATTTGAGCATGTCTGTGAAATATGCCCCTATAGTAAAGACAGTGATCTTCTCTGAAGTATGGTGCTGACCATACAGCAGCTGGTCCAGCATGAGGCGGCAATGCAGCTTGGAGGGCATCACCTCTAGCAAGTTGGCCACAGCTGCTTCATGCTGGAGCAACATGTAGCTGGTCATGGAGTCCACTTGCTCCGCAACATGCTGTTGCAGCAGTGGCAAAACATTGGCTTTCCACACCTAGCATGCAGCACAAATACAGAGATCAGAATTGCACCTATCTGTACGTTGCCCATTTGTAGGTGTGCCCTGCCAAGCAGCGCTGGACATGTGCAGCAGGACTCTTTACATGCATTTTGTTGGGCCCAGCATTGTAGTCACTGACTGTTTAGTGCAAACTTCAGCTGGCTAAGCTGAAATGTCAGTGCCATGGCTACGCTGAGCTGTCAGTGCCATCTACATTTCAATGGGACTGTCTGCTGCAGCAGCTGTGGCATCAGCAACATTTAGTGCCCACAGCAAAGATTTCCTGCAAGGCGGCACATGTAGAGCGCTAACCTCACCTCAAAAGTCACAAGTTCTCTGACCAGGACGGGGAACTTGTCCAATGACACAAATGCACTCTTCACAAATTCATCAGAGTGAGTCTGTGCATTGTGGTGAGCCTGCAGCCAATGCTTCTGTGGTTGCAGGCAATAACATCAACTGTATGAGCACTGCATGCCATGTTCTGGTGAGACACTAGCAGTACGCTCCTGGGCATGATGTTACACTGGTCAGGTCGATAGACGTTTGGCAATTGCCATGATGTGGCTACATAGCCACGCAAAACAACGAAGATGCCATGCTGCAGTAGGCAAAATGAGGCTAGCAGAAATCAGGAGTTGGTCAGGGGGTAGCACCTGCAGATTGAGCTTAGTGATCTGGCCGTGCTGAGCCCTCCATTCAGGACTGCCGACCTGAAAACAACCGGCGCGGTAATGCATACTTCGCTATTGTGAAAAGCCCAGTAGTCCAGCTCAAGCAGCGTATACCTGATCCACGCCAAAAGATCGCAGTGTTTCGATGATGTGTTCAGCTTCCGGCGCTGTCAGCAGACCCTGCGCCAATGCGTCTTGTCTTACTCTGTGCCGAAGGACTTGATGGGTGCTTGTTACCTACTTCATATTACAGATACTTACCGCGCCGGCTTGCTGGGATACATCCTCTTTCGCCCGCGCGATCAGGTGTTCCATCCTTCTGGCCGGCCGATGCGATTGAACTCCTCTGCAGTGCGTCTGCAAGATTGGATTGTCCCACTAGCGCACAGATCTGCGGCGAGACAAGGCGTTTGCAAGCACTTGCAGAGAATTGTTTGCGTTACGTTTGAGTCAAAAAGTTTAGGTCGAAGGCAGTGACACTTGCACGTCCCGACAGTCGTACCAAGCAGGGCGCTCAAGTATCTCTGCTGCGCGACCAAGCACAGCAATCCAACCGACACACCTTTCTCTGTTCGGGTTCACCGCCGCCGAAACCAGCTGTAGCGCGAGTGACTTGTCGGTGAAGGCACCAGTGCTGTTAGAGTGCAAGCAGGCTGAAAGCAGAGCCCCATTTTAGCAGCTGTTTTGCACGCAAAAGGCCTAGGGCAAAATGGCTTTCTTGCTCAACGTGCATGGCAAACAGGACAGCTGCTACTACTGAACAGCACAAATTGAACTGCTTTGGCAGTCAGACGTGACAATTGCACAAGCGGCAGACTGTACGGACCCAGTGGACAGCAAGCAGCACAAAGCAGCTTTCAAAGGACACGGTGCTGACAGCAGACTTGCTCCTTGTCATTACAGCCAGGTGTTGTTAACCAACAGCTTGCCTCTGGCAGCAAAAGCGACTCCGTGATTTGGCGTCAAAAGTCTGCTATAGTCAACTGGGTGTTCAAGGACGTGATCCAAGTATATGGGGACATGCTTTCAGCTTCAGAGTCTCTCAGCATTGTGCCGCGCACAAAACTTGTGTCACACATTGTTGTAGCAGCGTCTGAGTTCATGAGCTATGGCCAGAACTTGTGGTGCTGAGTGTACAGCTGCACCTGGGCCGGTAGGCTGTTGTCGCTACCACAGGGATCCCTTTGTATTGTGTTGCAGCGCTGGGCAGGATGTCCAACTTCTCAATTTTCAGAACAGCATTAAACAGAGCCTTATGGCAGATCCTCAGCTCTCCATACAGCACTTCAGGCCCAACAGCTGGCCTGACATTGCAGCATGGTGCCGCATCAATTTGCCTCATCAGCCAGTCTCAGTGCACCTCCTTGCTGGGCTATCTCCCAAGCATGCAAGCGCGTTTGCCCTTGTCAAAGATGCTGAGGCACAAAATACAGCCACATCAGTTCGTGTGTACAGTGGGCAGGCACTGAGTCCTATACACGATAAGGTACAAAATTTGGCTTGCTGCTGGACTTTTGTGCAAGACAGCTACAGCCATACCAAACAATGCTTCTGAGGTGTCCACAATTCCCTTGTGAAGTCACCTGTCTTGTGCAGTGCTGTGAATTGTGCCCCCCCGCATACTACGCTGAGGCATGCCCTTTCGATCCTCAGCTGTGATGCAGTAAATGGCCTGACTGTGCATCCCAACGCAAAATGCAACTGTGACTACCCATAAATGGATTCACATGTATTGACTGCCATGGGCTTATTTAGAAATTTGTGCCTGTAGGTATTTCAACTTTAGCTGCTTCTTCGCGCTGTTTCAACTATAGCAGCAGCCAATTCAGAATGTGCGGTGCAGCACATCAAGCATGTCAAGTAGCTGCAGGTTAATGCAGCACCGACTCTTGCGGTATGATGATAGGCGCTAACAGTCACTGCAATAAAAGGTATGTTCATCTTCAATTCATACTGTACTCATGCTCATGTTTACAACACAGCCAACAGCATAAATGCTTCAGCACTTGCACAACCACATCAGTTCACAAGCCCTTAATAGCTACACATTGCACAATGCCCCTGTGTATCATCCCCGACATCAGCACAGGTCAGCCCACATCACACATCCCTGGCACCAGCATGTTGTTGTAGCACAGCGCCACTTAAGGTGAAGCGAGACTTTACTGCTTGGCAAACTTTTCCAAAAATGCGCGCTGCTCCTGAGCCTCAGGAAGCAGCTTGGCAGCCAGGCTGGTGGTTTGCTTTGGAAATTCACTGCGCTTTGAGATTGCTTCATAAGCAGTGGCTGAGTCATTGGCATTGTTAATAATGGCTGCCACAATGCCCTTATCCCCACCAAGGTTAGCGAGCTTGACCTTGCCTGAGTTAATGGAGGTGGAGATGGTTGTCTCCTTGTCTGGGGGAGGGTTGAGCAGACCTATGCAGCAGCAACAATCTCAGACTTAGATTCTGATAACTGATGGATTGTTGTCTGCCTCCAGGTGTCGACTGGATGTGATTGTCCAGTACATCATGCATTGAACAGCATACTATGCTAGGTGGTGCTGAGAGTGGCACAGGAAATTTGATGATGCTCATGCACTGCCGTTGTCATGCTGATGCAGTGGTGTGCAAGACTGAGTATGTGACATACTGTGGAAGTCAAACATGTAGTGCTTGGTCAGGCAAAAATGGCATGAGCTGCTGCACAGCAAAGAAGCTATCCTAGCACAACAGGATTTGCCTAGAGAGCTCGTCCGCAGTTGTAGAGTGCCTGCGTATTGAGAACAATCTTAAGAGAACCTACCCCTCCACTGGTCAATATGGCTATCCGCCTGGCTAGCAAACTTCTGCATGGCTTGCTTCAATTCTGCGTCGCTGGCCTTCTCTGCAGCCTGACCATAAGCCGCATGGCAGTCATGCGCCAGCTGCAGCAAGCCTGTGACAGCCTCCTCATTGGTCTTGGACTTAGGAATCTGTGTCAGGGCTGGAACTGCAGAGGCACACGCAGGGCAGGTTGTTGGCTATAAAAAGTGCTGCATTTGGGACAAAAGACGCCCTGTGCAAGAAGCACCTCAAGGAACAAGGGTCGACCTCTTAAAATTGACTTCAGGTAGAAGTTACACTGCCAATTCAAGGGTCAGTGCCAGCATAAGCTAACACTGCATGTCTGTGTCTTTGCAGTAGAGCACAGGCAGAAGAGCAGCAGGCGATAACAACAGAAGTAAACTTCGTACAACGTTTGCAAACACACAGCCATACAGGTGTGGACTAGGAGTGCGCGACGGGCCCTAGACCCTGCTTTGCACGGTACAGATGCCGTCGTAGAACCTTCACCATGCAGGCAGACTGACTGCGCAGCTTACCTTGAGCCATGGCGATCAAGCGCGAAGGAGCTGCGCTGCGTCTGGGTGACCAGACGGGTGAGTGCAACGATCTGTGCGCGGATCGTTGTGGCTCGTGTGCACTAAACGGTGCGGGGAGGGCTGTTGTGATCGAGCGCCTAGCACAGCTGAGGCGCGAGGTAAGCAGCGACGCGGAGACTGTGGATGTCATTTCGGAAGTGTTGATCTTGAGGGCGGACACCGTCGGGAGAATATTGAGGTGGAGTATGGGCACCAGCGTACGCCACGCACTCTGCTACCAAGTGGGCGCTTGGTACGCCGTACTGTAACCATTGTACGGTACTGTAGTGCATCGTCTGGGGAAGCTGACGCAGAAGCTTGCTTCCTGACCAAGCTTTTCCTCTGACAGTGACAGCTTGGTTCAGTCAGCAAACCTCTCTTTTCTGTTCGACATCTTGCATATGCACAACAGTGCAGTAGGCTTGCAAGTTCAGAAGTTTTTGCCAGAGTTTGGTGCCTTCCGCATTTTGACTTTGACTTATACGGCAAACTGATCATGATGACTGCTGAATGTGTCTTGGACTGGGTCGAAAGGTTCAAAGCTGCTGTACCCTGCTGACAGCAGCATTCTGAAGCTGTTCCTGTCAAGTTTGATTGTGCAATATTGGAGTAAATCCTAAGAGCATGCTGCTCACAAAACTAGGGCATCTGCAATGTACATTGCAATCTCAGCAATGCAAGAGTCCAGACCTGAGTATGACTCGAACTCCCAAAACTGGGTGACACGAAAACGTACATTACTATAAACCGCAAGAAGAAGAGGCATGCCTGGACAATCAGACTGACCTAAAAGTCAAACGTCGAATTCTCCGACTCAGGGGTGTTCATCAGCAGTCGATCAACTTGCAGTCCAGACCGAGAAGACCAGCTGCCATAGCCGATGGCACAGTGACTCTTACAGATTATGTGTCAGCCGTGCGGCTCGTCAGTGACAGGCCGTGATCGCTCTGATGCACGGACACCACCTAGCAAACTGCGCCTCAACCGCTCCGACTCGGCCAGCTAAGAAGCTGCAATCAGACGCAGTCACGTCCCGCACTCAATTCTCTTCTCTACCCATTGTCACCCGTGTTAGGCGAGCTCAGCTGTTAGGCATGTTGTGAGGGTTACAGCAGGCAAACCCCAGTCGCACATGGGCTCTTAGCTGCAAGAGCTCTGGCACATCACGCTTTGCTTTCAGATGAGCTCTGTTGGCGCTCGTACGCTGTCTAGTGCGCAGAGAAAGGAGGTCCTGGACCGTCTGATACATGAAAGGCAGTCCAAACCAAGCCTTTCATCTGCTCCCAGCACTGAGTCCATTGCTGATAAGCGTGAAAGGGTTCAGCAGTTGCTGAGAGAGCGGAGAGCAACTCAAGGTATGCCTCATCCTCCACCTGTTCTTCACCTGTTGTACAACGGTGTTTGTAGGGTCCTAGTCAGCATGCTTGGTGGGTGTTTCAGCATAGTCGCTAACAGCAGACAGCAGCCTATACATCGATGCTGCAGGTGCAGGCGGCAGGACTGCGGGTGGCAACAGTTCCCTGGTCTCCCCTGAGAGCTCAGTAGGAGGTCTGTCTGAGCATCGCTACCAATGGCACAGTCATCCTGTTGCAGAGCCTGGCTTGGCGGTTGCTCAATCCACACCAGCCTATGAGTCAAATCCCCTTGAGCGACTTTCATACCACGAGGAGCATAGAGTCAATCCCCAAATGCCTGATCTGGACTCTAGCCAGCCTGGGCCCATTGAGATTGACACCTCATTGCTGTACACACCGCAATCTGGCAACAGCAGCACAGATGTCAGTCACTCAGGTGAGATGTGGCAGATGTCTGCAGTTGCCATGTCACAATGCTCTCACCTTATGCTGTTGCCTTATTATGCCATTTGACCCTGCTTTTGTGGTCTAAGCTGCTCTTTCCAACATGTATACCCCGACCTTTGACAAGCTGCTATAATGACTGCCAGGCAACAGGAAAGATACTTCAGCTTCCTAATGATACTGCTGTGGAGACAGTATGCTGCTGTGACATTGCAGGTGCACATGAGCAGCCATCGGTGAGCCATCAGTCACACCATTCTGCCTGGCATTCGTCAAAGCAACATGAGGCAGAAGGAGAGGCGCAGAGTGGGTACCATGGCGATGAGCCATTTGCAGGAGAGGAGGGGGTATCAAGCAGCAGCAGAGCCAGCTTAAGTGATTCAGGCTATGTCTGTGGGCCCAGGCCTGCTGATGGTGGCAGACAACGGGCTGTGAGTGTGCCAAGAGACAGGCCAAACTTCAGATCTACAGTGCCTAGGTATGCACAGTAAATGGAATTAAAGCTGGCTGTTTATGCATCTTGACAGTCTGACCTGAGCTGTTCTGTATGTGCTGAAGTCCTGCCAGCATGATTTGGCACTGCCCAGGTCCTGTGCAACCTGACCTGGCCCAAGTGTCATATGTGTGCATGATGACCATCAGCCATCCCAGCTGATAGCTCACAGGGCAGCAGTAAGATGTTGGACACAACAGCTGAACTCAAAGCATAGAATCTGCCACATATAGATGAGTGTTTTCCACTGTACAACTGAAACTTTATTGTTCCCATTCATGCTGATATGAACAGGGTGTTCAATTTGAGCGGCGCCCACCCAAAGATGTCCAAGCAGGCGGTCTTAGAAAGGCGGCAGCAACAGCAGCATGATGATGACTTGACCTTCAGGCCAAACACAAGTGCTCCCAGAGGGCGCAGTCAGTCAGCAGGCAGGCAACGGCCCACAGGGGATCAGCGGCTGGAGCAGCTGGCTAGGCCGAAGACCGCCCACTGGGACAAGTGTAAGTACGTGTGTCCTCCAACATCTGTTTGCCAACTGACTTGTTCCACCTGGTTTTGCATATGGGACGTGCTTTCTGACATCTATGCGTCAACCCAGACAACCCAGGCGGTGTTTCAACATTGGGACAGATATCACAAATCGTCCATGCGTGAACAGTGTTGTGCAGACAAGGACAGAGGCTGGTCATCAGCAGCCTGCCGTGTGCTTTTCTCCCCCAGAATGTGCCTTCGTGCAAATTCTTCAGTGCCAAATATGCATTGTGGTGTAAGCAATTGACACAGGCACATCCTGTATGCATCCTTGTCACTGAGAGGACAATCTCAGCGGCCAAATCCAGGTACATCAGTAAGCTGAAGCAGACCTTGGCATGTCTCTGCAGGTGCACAGCTGAAGTTAGAGGAGGATGGGCAACAGTTGACAGGCTGCACCTTTGCCCCCAAGACTGGGCGCCCACCCAAGGAGGATGCCGCCCCCAAGCAGCCCTTCCCGGACCGCTTGTACAGGCGGCAAGATGGCAAGTATGCTCAGGTGAGGCTGCCCTGCAATGCATGGATACCTTCATCCCTTCATTATGCAGGCATAGCTCCCCTGCGTAAACCCACTAAATGGCACGACATATATGAAAAGCCCATTTACAGAACAATCCTAAAGGGAGTGGTATGTGGAGTGACAAACATGCACGCAGCAGCTGATTGGGAGCCCTGTTTTAGGAAATGTCAGCCCATGGGTCCCACGCACCAGCCAACCCTGTGACTTGCCGAAAAAGCTATCCTGCTGTCCGTTTTGTAGCAACTATGTTACAACATGCATGCCTACATGCAACTGTACGCACGGTGTGCAGGTCTTATGCCACCATGCGGCATATCCCCATCTTTTCTGCAAAGTGTGCCTGCCACCATTTAGATGCCTGCTTGTGCTTTCTTGAAGGAGTATGCTATCATCATGGCATTCCCATCACTCAACACACTGTTGTTGTTGTTGTTGTTGTTGTTGTTGTTGTTGTTGTTGTTGTTGTTGTTGAGCCCATCATCCGGAGCTGCCACCAAAAGCTTGGCAGTGCGTCCTGAGAATGGTTTTGCTTGTGGTGTGCACAGTGGGAGAAGCTGCGGCTGGAAGCTGAGGCAGCAGCTCTGAGGGAGTGCACCTTTGCCCCCAAGGCTGTTGCCAACAACAGGCGCCACCTGGCAGGCTACGTGCCCATCCAAGACCGCCTAGGAGACCTGCAGAGGCGCCGCAGGTCACTAGTTTTGTTGTACTCTCCTCATGACTGTTGAGAGGCTTGCCTGAAAAGCAACATTTTGCAACAAAGGGGGTTAGTAGAAAGACAAGGCATGTCTATCACAACATGTTCTATGCCCCAGCCATCAAGTGCAGTCTGTCAAGTGATGGTATGTTGTGCTGTAGTGAGAGGCTGGCCCAGACGCAGCTGTCAGTGGAGGAGGATCCTAACCTGACCTTTGCCCCGGCTGTGAACGACCGCAGCATGCGGCTGGCCATCTCTAAAGAGCTGCGGGAGGTGCGTGAGGACGTGCCTCTGGCAGACCGCCTCACCTCACGCCAACCCCTCAAGCTCAACCCTGGTCAGTCTCACACGTCCTTCATTGACTGGCTCATGCATGTGAAGTGGCATGTGAAGTGGCACTGTTTTGGGTGTACATGGATGGGGCATGTGAGCCTCCTGCCTGGGCTACTTCAATCAACACAAACACTTGCAGATTTGGACAAGACAAAGAAATGCTAGCATTATGCCAAATTCTGTCATGCCATGCCCCAGTCAATCAAGTCGCAAACACACTGCTTTTGTCCTGATGATGTGCTGATATCATGTTCAGGTCATGTGCCATACACTGTCTCCTGCCTGTGCTCAAGGTGTCGCGCACGGAATTCGATGGCTCATGTCATTGTGTTCTCGAATGACATGCCGGCACAGCATGAGGGGTTCTGTTCAGTCTGCAGATGGCGCAGGATCATCTAGGATGTTGCAATAAAACCAATCCATAGACTTTTACCTCTGCACAATGAAAGCTGAGTATGCATGCCTGTCAAAAGGCGTCAAGGGTGCAGCTCGTTCTGGCTTGCTCTGTAACATGATGCTGATGCATTGCATATGCCCACCAAAGCACCTGGGCATGCAGGTGTGATAGAAGAAGAGGCACAGTGTACCTTCAGTCCCCACATCAACCCAGCTAGTGAGCAGTTGCTGGAGGACAGCTTGCAGGTCCCCGCCAACTTCTATGAGAGGCAGCGCTTCTTCTATGAGATGCGGCAAGAGCGCATGCAGCGCCTGCAGGCTGAGGCGGTGAGCTTGCTATGTTGCGCATGTCTGACGCCCTTGCACTCATGACTTCCAGGACACACTTGTGACCTTGCACTTAGTTCAGGTCTGGTTTTAGCTGGGCCCTACAGCCTGGTCTTGATGGCTGAGTACAAGCTTTGGTTGATGGATGGATTGATTGATTGATTGATTGATTGACTGATTGATTGATTGATTGATTCACAGACAATGGAATATGATATGAGGATGAAATCCCCATAGTAATCCCCATAGTATAAATCATACTCTATGTGAGTTTCATAAAATGGCGTGCTTGAGTAGATGCTATATACTGCACTTGCAAGGTCAAGAATTGCAGCAGCAAGCCTGTCCCAGCTGCCCATGTTCTCTTGACAGCTCTTCCTATAGTTCAGCAGAGCCCTTGAGGGCATGTTTGCATGCATGTTTAGCACATGCATAACAGAGTGAACAGTCTGCAAAAGTGGTGTTACACCTTACAGACCACATGTACAGGCTACCTCTGGACAGCCACACACCAGCAAACATGCAACAACACCGTCAACCAGAAAGTTGCCAACACTTTTTCCTGACTGTTTTCATGCTTATGCAGGAGGCCAGGCAGTGCAACTCCAGTGAGAAACAAGGCACTGCAGCAAACTCACTAACTTGACTACACTATTAGTTGCATATGACAACCTGACTTCAAGCTTGTGCATGAGGACAAACAATGCACTTTTAGCACAGAAAGCACCAGACCACATAACTTTGCATGTGAGCAGCCCAAGACTGCACCATGAGTCGCGCATGCAGACCAAGTTCATGCATGTGCAGGAGGGCAAGCAGTGCACCTTTGGCCCAAACAACAGGCACTGCAGATCACATAGCAGCTGCCTGTGAGCAGACCCATACAATGACCACATTTTCGACTGCAAATGAGAATTTTTTTACCATTATGCAGGAGGACAGGCAGTGCACCTTTAGGCCATGGCAGACCACTAATTAGCTGCCTGTGAGTAGCCCCGTGCAATAGACAGCATGACTATACTGCCAATTGCACATGAAAAACCTGTTCATGCTTATGTAGGAGGACAAGCAGTGCACCTTCAGCCCAGAGACAGGCACAGCAGCCCATGTGCTGGCTGCCTCTGAGCAGCCTCATGCAATAGACAGCACGATCATACCGCCAATTGCACATGAGAAACCTGTTCATGCTTATGTAGGAGGACAAGCAGTGCACCTTCAGCCCAGAGACAGGCACAGCAGCCCATGTGCTGGCTGCCTCTGAGCAGCCCCATGCCAGAGAGAGCTTCCTAGACAAAGTGGAGCGGCTGGCCACCCTGGACAAGCAGAAGCAGGACGCCTGTAGAGAAGCCACTGCCGAGCACTACTACGCTCAGTTCAGCTTTCAGCCCAAGATCAATGCCCGCTCCAAGAGGATCGCAAATGTGAGCTGCCGCAATGCAAGGAGATTGCATCTGCCCAAATGCTGCTGTTGTAAATGAAAGAACCACGCAGCTTGTCACTGCTCTGCCCAAGTTGTGTATCAACACAAGATCAATGCCTGCTCCAGGAGGGTTGCAACTTGCTTGTACAGAACAGGTACACTGCATGTGTACAGACAGCGCCTGAAAGATTGATCTGTGGGGCTGTCAATGCAGAGTTGCACCTGGTCTTGTCAGGGTGTCTATCGACTGCTTGCGTACAAACACGACACGTCTGTATATCAACTGCCTTGTGTGCACTGCCCAGCATGGCTTGCCAGACAAAGGCCATTGCTTGACGGAGATGACTGGCCAGCTGAGGTTGTTTCATACTAGTGTTTCCTATCCTGTTTACGACCACATTGGGCCACTGAGACGCTGCACCTTTGAGAAGTCTCGTTCTGTTTTGAGCTGCATCTCCTCCTGAGGCTCTGACACTAACAGGGTGTCAGTGGGATGAGGTAAAGAGTGATTCTGTGATTTGATATGATTCTGGAGCACCAACGTGTCAAGTTCGTCACCCATGCAAGACAAGCAGCTCACTGTGGCTCGTGTCACTGACATTCATGCACAAGAACAGCATCAAACACACCCTGAGCATCAAGAAGCTTCTTGTTGTTGCAGGCAAGCCCACTCAGCGAGTTGCATAAGAACAGCAGGGCAAGGGCTCTGCACGAGGAGCAGGCACGTGAAGCAGAAGAGCGCTTCCGTCGCGACCACACCTTCAAACCTGCCCTGTACCACAGCCACAAAGCGCCCCATAGCGGGGGCCGCTTGGCATTGCCCCACAGCACAGACGGGTACAAGGAGAACGGTGGTCAAGAGGTCATACCTGCAGCCAACTTCACTTTGCACAAGCAGGTATGGGTAAGCATGACAGACAACATGCAATGGACAGCTAGTATAGCACATAAGCTATACTCAAAAGTCCTTATACATGCATTGTTAGCACTGCATATAAACCTGGGCACAAATGTGAGTATCAGCTGCAGATAATAGCCGCTGACCAAACAGTTGAGCGCTCAAGCATGCATGATAGGCAAGCATTGGGTGCTCTCGCCATGCCAGAAATCCATCACACCACATACAGATGTTGTGAAGCAAACACATATATGTGCAGGACCCTGAGCACCTTGTACGGAGGATAGATGCATACAAGAGGGACAGGCAGGCGCGCATTGCGGAGGCTAAGGCAGCACATGAGTATTCAGAGCTGCTGGACTGCACCTTCACACCAGCCATCACTCGCAGGGTGCCTCAGCCTACTGGCCCTGTTGTAGTGCGCGGCCTGGAGCGATACATGGAGCTTCAGGTCTGTACCCCTCCATTTACTTGCTGATCTTTCCTGTTTTCCCTCTTTCACAACGCGGGATTTTGACAAGTATTACCTCCTTTTTTAACCCTTTGTAAATATAAATGGGGTTTTTGCGTTTTCAGCGGCCTTTCTGTGTAACACTGGTTGCCTAAGCAATCAAGGCAGACTTTGACATGCACAGCTATCAGGAGGGTGCTGCAGGCCATAGACCTTGTAGGTTCTTCACAGTCACATGCAGCTTCAGATCAGTATGCATCACCCTGTGTTAAATATGGTCACCAGGGCTGGTTTTGGTTGTTGAACTGGCTCAACATCATCGTCTCAGACCTGTTGCGATGCAAGGGTACAGAGCAAGACATGAAGCTACAGGTCAAGGCCTGTCATTCAGAGTTTGTTGTGCTAGCGCAACATGTTGCTGGAACTGGAACTGAGGTTATCACAAAAGGTCATGACACTCAAGACTATGCACAAAGAAAGACGTATATTTGGGCCTGGGTCAAGGCATTTGACAGCACTGTCATGCACACACAGGGTGTTGCTGCTGCTTGTCTGCAGACGACACTACAGGCTGCACCAGCAGCAAACATGCAAGTCAAACTGATGTCCAGGACACAGGAATGTTGCCGCTAAGCAGTGTCCCATCTGCCTTGCCTGACAGAGGTCCTGCTGACTGCAGGAGTCAGCAAAGGCAAAGGAGGCAGCCAAGCGTGCAAGGGAGGCTGAAGTGTTCATCCTGAACCCACAGGGCGCCTCAACTACCCACACTGTGCCCAAACCCTTCAAGTTGCATGAGAGCACTCATCAGGTAGGCCATCAGCAGGCTGTTGCATCAACTGCTGTCTGCTGCACAGTAGGATGCAGGCTTTCTGCACTGTGCATTGTTGAACAGAGGCTGCAGAACTTGATCTACTGGGAAGACGCAACATTGTTCAGATACATTGCACAACCAATTGGGAACACTTCAAGGGATCAGGGCTGTTGTGTATGCACATTGCCACGTAAGGGATGTTGTGGCGAGTGTTGGTTGCCTACTGATCTGTTCTGCTGTCAAAGAGTCTGTGCTTCAAAGCTTTCACGTAATCTGGTGTTGTAAATCTAAATATCCGTCACGTAATGGGAACATAATAACATTTGCTGCTGTGGTGATTGCAGGCCAAGCTCCAAGCTCAGAGGGCGCAGCTCAAGCAAAGCCTTGTAGCGGAAGCAATGAAGGAATGCACCTTCAAGCCCAAGACCAATGAAGGACAGAATAGAGAGCTCATAGCAAAAATACTCCAAGCAGAGGAAGAGTCGAACAGCCATGTCAGTGCAGCCCACTAACACATCAAAAAATGACCATGAGCTATCCTGCTCGATCCATTGGCCTTAACGAGTAAAAGTTGGTTTCAGAGCACGCTTCTTTTTTGGCAGGAACGATGATCAACCCGTCCGCTACACACTGCAGTCTGCACTTCCGGCATGGGATTGCAAGACTCACATACAGAGGGACGCAGATAACAATGCTGAATGCAGTCAGCGATTAGGCAACTGACGGTTGTCGATGCTGCCTTGCCATGCTTTACTTTGCGACAAGGCACCCTTGACCCGGCCACCGCGAGGCGAATGGCGCGCTGGTACGTCAGCTGTGCTCCGCTTCAGCACTGCAGACTTCCAAGCGTACGTTCGGGCACCAGTACATGTACACCTCTCCGGTTTCGCTCTGCTGATCGGCTCTCCCGCTCCTTGCCGTCTTACTCCACACGGGACAGCGACAACTTGTCTTGCATATGTCAATCAACGGGTGCGTCGACCTTCGGCCTTTGATGTCATGAAGAGGCATTTGGGTCTGGTTGGCTACTTTTAGAGTTGCAGGTCGCTCTCCAGCTGTACCAGTGGTGGTCCCTCGCTCTGACGTCTTGCAACTTCAAGTCTGCTTTGGCACTTGCAGGCACTTTAAATGAAGTTACTATTGTCCAGCAAACAATAATTGCTGTCGAACTTGCCCTCAAAGAACACAGCACACTTCTTTGGCAGCTCAAGTCAGAAGAGACAATTGATGCAGAACTGTACAAAGTTGTTCAGGTCAGCATCTGCTCTATACAGGTTAATGCAGCATCCTATGACAAGACATTGTGAAGAATTTAGGGCTCTGTATGCTCTGCACCTGTCTACCACGTTTGTCCTTTCAGGGCCAGCCAGGCCTGAGCAACAGCCTGCCTATACAAGCTACGTGCATGTACAGCATGTATGCAGTGTCATTGCAATTACAGTCAGAGTTTGTTCCCTGCAGAAGTGTAACGACGCTGATTTCACTGCTTGCCATCAGGTCATTGCTGAACTCAACAGCTTGGTCAAGTCAGGACTTTGCAATCAAAATGGCATGCGCATTGAACCTTACGGGTCATTGCAGAGCAAACTGCATTTTCCCATGGGAGATCTAGACTTGTCTATTGAGGGCACATACACACAATTGTAAGTCACACACTGCCCCCAGAAGCTGCAGTGATTGCCTCAATACAAAGCCGCACATGTGTACCCAGATAGGGCCAATTGTGGTACAGATCGCAACGCCATCAGCATTCCCTTCTGAGCTGCTCTGTATATGTGAGGTCTGTTCATGGTGTTGATGAGGCAGGCTATGCTGTTTCAGGTCCCCTGAAGGTGGCAGTGAAGTGTTGATGGCAGAGCTTGCTCATGAGCAGAAGATCCAGCTTTTGAAGGCAAGCTCTTGCAGATGATGATCATGCGCTAACATACAATCCTTCGCCTTGTTTTACCACAGGGCTCTTTCAAATGCTACTGCAGGCCCTGCATGACAATCTTACAACCAAGAGGATCATCAATGAAGAGGCAGAATTTAAGGAACGCTGCTGTTGTAAAATATACAACAGCAGCGTCCCTTTGCTGAAATCTGTACATGCGGCAACAGGTCACGAAAGGACAGCAATCCCATGCAATGTTAGACTGAAGTCAGCTGCTGTAGCTTCAATCTTTTGACTCACTGTACACTAACATGTAGCTTCTTCTCACCTTCCCCGTTTGTGCAAATGCGCATCTGCTTCATGTAATCTTGTATGTCTGCATTTGTTTTTTCCTATAATATATACACAGTCTACTGGTATATCATGTTTGCAGTGAGTCTCTCGTTGCTACCTTCCTTTGCCTGCAGCAATGCATGCACTTTTACAGCCCACCTATCCAGAGTACACATCTCAATTCTAGTGTGCATACATGAGCGTAGCCTCCTGACATTGCCTATGTTTACAGGCATCCATTGTGACGTCACGGTCGGCAACACCAACGCGATCATCAATTCAACAGTCCTGGGCTACCTTGCAAACATTGACAACAGATTCTCCCCCTTGGTGCGCCTCGTCAAGCTTTGGGCCAGGGCTGAGGGCATCAATGACTCCAGCAGGGGCACGTCCAGCAGCTATGCCCTCACTCTTATGGTAGGGATGTGGACATCATTGACTGTTTCATGCAGTCACACATGCTGCTGAGCATTGCTACATTGTCACTTGCACAAAGCGTTGAAATGCCGTACGGCCCAACTTTGCGGTATGCTGCCCTTTTGGGTTGAAAATGTACACCGGTGTCAAGGTGCTGTGTTACATCTTGTCAATGTAAATTGCTCGCAGCAACAACATCACAGCTGCACATTGCCCTTGTCCTCTTGCACTATGCACTACACTTCTTCGCTTATGCTAGCACCTTAACGCACACCCACCCAGTGTCTGCACCATCTGCCTCACCTTGTTTCCAAGAGCTTGCACAGAATGCCCTGGATGAAGTGGGACCCTAAATGGCATGCGTGTATCAAAAGCCATATAGGGCATGCATGGTTGCACATGTCTGCCAGTGATTGCTGGCTGCCTATAGGTGGTCTTCCATTTGCAAAGGCAGCAGCCACCTATCTTGCCTCCACTGAACCAGCTCTTCTAGCAGCAACCCACAACAGCAGAAGGTACTTCCTTGCATGCTGGTCAGCAACCCAAAAAGGTTGGCCTGGAGGTAACTTACAATCCTCCCTATCCATTGCAGTCAATGTCATACAGTGCTACTTTGCCTGCCCATCGGCATGCAAGCCTCTTTGCTCCTGAGACATACATCACGTGCTGCAGATCATGCTACAAGCGCAACTCAAACTGGTCAGATGTTGCCTCAAATGCCTATGTCACAGCGTGAAGGGATGCCACAGAGATGCTACATCATAGAAGTGCAGCTGCCTCAGGCATGGCCCATCATATCCTGAGCTACATGATCTGCAGGCATGCCAACAGGTGGCGCATCAGGAGCTGAGGAACATAGGTGCAGAGAATAAGTCATCGCTGGCAGAGTTGATGTTGTCCTTCTTTGTGATGTATGCAGCAGCCTGTCAGGAGTGGCTGTGTGCCTCAAACATGGGCTTCAGGTGGGCAGCTGTTCCTGCTGGTATGCAACTGTCATGTGTGGCCTGCAACCGCAGGGGCTGGTCTTCTCATATGAAGACATGATGACTTGTTGTGCATGCTGAAGTGACTGCATCAGGCAGAGCCATCAGCTATGCAATAGTGAGACGGGAACACAAAACTGCTTAGTGACTCTTGGTTATGTTTGCATGTACCTGGGAAGGTCCCGCTGCTACTAGAAAGCAGGTGGTGATAATGATCATGAGCCCACAGTGATCGTGCCAGGCTTTGGTGCATGATACCTCTGGTTGCAGTTTTGTTGCTGATGACTCATAACTTGCCAGTGACTCAGTCTAGTTGCTGTACCATGTGAGCATGCACCAGTGCGGCCCCTGCTGGGGGGGTGGCACACTTCATCATTGAGTATAGCTCATGCTGTCATGATTGCAGCATGCGACATGAGTAGCTGGTAGCTGTCGTGGCAGGTGTACTATCATTCCGACACAATGCTGTGCAGGGGTACATGCATCGACACATGGAGTGGCAAGTGGGTTTACAGGTCATGGGAGAAGAAGTATCACTGCTTTGGGATCGCTGATCCTTTTATCAGTACAGACAATTGTGCCAGAACAATTTCACGCAGCAAAACAGCCAAGTTGGCCAGAAAATTCAATGAGGCAGCACAGCATCTGACGCAAGCAGGATGGCAAGGTTCCTATGCCAGCAAATCGGATGGTGTACCTATTGTTGCCAGCTTGTTTTAATGCAAAGCACAGTAGCTTGTTTAATGGAAAACGTTGGGCGGAGCGCTACACCATCAACTCAACTTACTATTTTCTAAACAAGGGATCACGCGGGCTCCATGCTGGAATCCAGCTGCTGTGATGGTAACAGCTTTGCTTAGAAGTTGCTTGAAAATGTCAAGGATGTGTTATTGCCAGGGCATGAAACCCTTGTGCTCATACCGTAGACTGGGATGCTGTTGATCATCGCTGGCCGTGCCCGCGAGGACCTCCCGTTCGTGGCGTTCAGAGGTGTAGTGCAACATGCAATTGGTTGTCGACGATGTAAACTTTGAAGTCACAGATCAAGGATCTGGACATGTCGTCCTTTTATTGCACGGCTTCCCCGACAGTGCCAAGCTGTGGAAGCATCAGGCACGCGAAGATCTCTGTCAGTGCTTGTCTCAATGACAACACAGCAGCTGACTGCCGAGCGCTCACAACTGAATGACCTGCTAGCATGCCGCGTTCTCTACACCAGACTTCCTGACATCCCTGCAATCATGTCTGCTCAGATGCTATCGCAGCACGGCAACCAATGACATACAAGATAACCTCCTCCACCGACTTCTGTCTGGACGCAGATACCAGTCCTCATACAGGCAGGTTACAGAGTGATTGCACCTGACCTGAAGGGCTTTGGACAGTCTGACAAGCCACAAGATGCGAGCCTGTATATCATGCCAAACCTGCTGAAAGACGTTGTTGGCATCTTGGATCAGCTTGATGTCCAGAAGGTGCACTGTGTGGTAGGCCATGACTGGGGCGCAGCAGTGGCGTGGCAGCTAGCAGGCAGATTTCCGAAGCGCTTTGAGCGACTGGTAGCTCTGTCTGTCGGCCACAATGCATCCATGTTCAGCATGGGTGGGAACAGGCAAAGGGAGAAGTCATGGTACATGCTTTTCTTCAAGGTCCATGCCTCTTGTTGTTGCCATAGTGAGCCAATACTTGCTTTTTGCTTTGCAAAACCAAGACAGCATGTTTGGAGGAAGCAGCAAGATCCTGTCATCTGTGGGTGCAGTTTCGTGGTGTGTCAGAGAAAGCATTGCAAAGGAACAACTGGGCCTTGATGCGGCAGCTCTGGTTCACCGATGAGCCACAGGTACAAAACCTGCAGATTGATGTCGGCACAGCAGACTGTGAAACTCAGGTCAACAGTATCACAGCAACAGCATCCGACAACAGCTTAGCCATGACAACTGCTTGCTTCACAGGTTGCAGAAGACTACATTGCTGACCTGAGCAAACCTGGTGCCTTGACGGCAGGTAGGTCAATCCCCAGTATGTCGCCTGTAGCTCACTACGCTCTGACTTGTATGACTGCTGTGACTTGCATGACCTAGACACAAGACAATAACAATATGTTGCCAGTATCATACAAATAGTCGAGCTTGCAAATGTGTGTCCTGTCTGGCAGTGATGTGTAATTGCTGTCCTCTCTAGGAAGCAGTTCCACGATGTGATTAAGTGTAAACGTAGACATGCCGCATGCCTAGTCCTTTCAGGATGCAGGCAATCAAGCAAACACCACAACTGAAAACGTTGCACTGCAGCCCTGAACTGGTACAGAGCCAATGTACAACTGGAACAGTTTGGAGATACAAAGCCTCGCCCAGCGCCTCTGTTGCGCTGCCCAGTCCTGGGGGTGTGGTCCACCAGGGATGCTGGGGTCTTGGAAGAGCAGATGACAGCTTCTGCTCGGTATGTGATGCATGAGATGTGCCGCCTTTCGATCCTTGAGTTAGCAGGTGACCTGTGCATTGTCGAAAGTGCTAGTGCAGCCAAAGATGTATGGTTTTGCAATGCAAATGCGTAGCATCTGCAGTTGTTCCTACCATGCGTTAGAAAAGCCTGTGCATTCAGTGTGCAGAACTTTGATTCAAACCACTTTCAGGCTGATGACTTTGGGGGTATGATGTCAGAGCCTTACTATAGTTGATTGCGTGCATCAGAGTGCAATTTTCAACAGCACCTGTTGCTTGCAGGTATGTTGAGGATGGCAAATGGCAGTATCATCAGATACATGATGCAGGCCATTGGATCCCTCGAGATGCTCCCAATGAGCTGAACGACCTCCTGATCAGTTTTTTGAAGTCTACAGTCCTTTCTAAACTCTAGGCGCTCCACAAGATGCGAGAATAGTAATGCAGCCGGCAGCTGTCAAGCAGAGAATGTGAAAGCCTTTGAAAGTGTATCTTCTGCATCCAGGGTGGCTGCAAGCATGCCAGTGTCACTGGACATGTAGCTGCAACGTGTGGTGAATGGAACTACAAGGTCTGCTGCTACCAGTCTGTGTGTCACATTGCAGACATGTCGAATCAGGGTTGAACCTCAACCTTCGACCATTCTAAAGCATGCCTTGACAGAGCAACACTTAGATTGCAAGTCGCATTCAATAGTCTACCGGTATTTTGGGCACATCTGATCATACCGTGCATTAGAGCATATATCATCTGCTGCTAGTGGCAGTAAGCACACCTAAACGGCTAGAATCATCATGCTCCTTGTACACAGCACACACTACGTGTTTCTGTGTCACACATCTACAAGTGGGTTGCCAATGCAGGCATCTCAATGCTGAAAGAAAATCTGCCAAACCAAGCAGTACGCCTACTTAAACCAACTGAGCAGGCTTGACCACACCAGCAGTGCTGTTGACATCTACCATCTTTGCAAAAAGCTTCACTAAGCACCTTAGTTATGGCCATCAGGCCTGATTAAATGTTTCTGCTCCCTAGGCACCCCACCAGGGCCTGTGTTTGAGCTTGTTGTGGCATACGTTTCCACACTTTCAGCCACAGAACTGACACCATCATCAAACATGACATGGTGCTCTCCACCACGAGGTGAGCCATCATCATATGCACCAGCCACAGGTATACTGCGAGGTGAGGAGTCATCAAACTCTCCATCCATGTGACCGTCATGCAACGCCCCGCCATGCAAGCCACGAAGTGGGGGAGAACTTGACAGTTCAGATGTGTAATCATTCATCTGTGCTCTGCCTTCGTTTGGTGCAGAACTTGAGAGGCCAAGATGCCCTTGACTGTTTTGGGAACCCACCAAATCTGAGCCTGTGTTCATCACCCCTCCAAAGTGCACTGACTTGGCTGGGTCGTGGGAGTGACTCAGCATCTGAGAATGCAGGCCTTTGAGACTGTGATTGGAGTTGGACTTGAAAGGCTTCCTGCGGCGTCTGCTCCCATCGCTTGCAGTGAAACTGGGAATCCGTGGGCCCTTCAAGGGGCTGGTCCCAGCTGCAGAAATATGATCGACGCCATCTGGGATGTTGACAACTGCAGCAGCCGGCACATTGCCTGAGCATGCGACAAATATGATTTCATGCGTGAAACCAAGGCATGGATAATGCAGCAAGTAGCCATGACACAGACAAAAGTGTGCTGACTCAAGGCAGCATGACTTCTTCTAAAACCTCTACCAGGCCAGGTCAGCCTGTTGGAGATGAGAATGCGTACAAGCAAGAGAGGGTGCGCTGCATTTGAAAGCAGCTTGGCAGCTGCAGGGCTTACCAAAGTCATGACTGTTCTTGGTGATGGTGAGATCAGCTGGCAGGGGCTCTGAGGTGGCCCTGCTGATGAGGCCCTGCCCCTTGAGCATGGTGGCCACCTTGGGGCTGACACCTGCTGCAGGAGCAGCCCTCTGATGGGTAGGCACCCTGCATAGACATTCCTCCGCTCACTCATGCATTCATACATATCTTCATTCAACTTGTGTCATTCCCTGGGGTCAGGCACATGCAGTCCTGAGTACCTCCTGTAGCATTTTCTTTTTTGGCAGTTTTGGGCAGCTTGATTCACATGTGGTGTGACACAGCAAGGCCAAGCAGGATGCACCTCTGCCATGCTGCAGCAAGGCAAGATGACTCCTAAACATCTTTTGTAAGAGCTGCTACTGCTGCTACTGATAAATACTTTGCATATGCCTGACCCAGATCAGCAGTGCTGCCCAGTTATGCTGTGACCAGCTTTGGAGTCACCAGCTGTGCATGATCACCCTTGTCCCTGCACCTCGCCAGCACAGAGCTGGCTACGAACGAATGTTCCAAGGCAATGGCTTACTTCTGAAGGCGCATGTTGTCGACATGGGTGTCAGTCTCGTCCACAATCTCCTGCTGCAGCAGCTCCTCTATGACGTCCTCAATAGTGATGATGCCCACAGGAGGCGCGCCCTCCTCTCTACTAAAAGCTGCAGTGCCAGATACACTGCGCTGCGTTGCCTGCAGGCCATCATTGGTGTGAGCCACAATGCTTGAGCCACAATGACTTGCAGTCTAATTGGACACTGCCAAGAGCATATGCAGGCAGCCAAACTGTGACATCCAGACCACCTTATCCTCAGCTGCAACTTGCGTCCATGATGAACACAAAACACACAGTGTACCTTTTTCTGCACCACTAACTACACCCTGAACCTTGTAGCCAGATGAGTTTCCAGCTAGCTGTAATTGCGAAATCCTACACTGGTTGTAGCTACCAACGTCATGCGCACACAGTCGACGCTGCATCCAACAAGCCTACAGGCATGCCTCTTCTGCAGCCTATTGGATGGTCTGAAGCTCGATTGTCAGGTCCCCCTTACCAGTTTGTGTCAGCCATGCATCAGTGCAGCAGTCACACACAAACAGGCATTGCATAGACACACCTCTTCTGCAGCTCTTTTGATGGTCTGGGGCTCAATGTTGACGGCCAGGTCGCCCCTACTGGCAGCACTGCCGACAGCTTGCGCTGCCAGCAGTTTGGCGCCTGGTGGGGGTTTAGTCAGCAGCACCATGTGGGTTCTGCCAGTCTGGAAGAGCTTGAGCAGGTCATACATGGCAGTGTCGGCTCTCAACTGGGGGATGGGGCGCATGCTGAGGGCTGAGACTGGGATGTTGGCAAACATGTCGATCAGAACCAGCTCTTTCACCAGAACTAGACCAATGACTGCCTTCCTGAAGGTGCAGAAATGGAGCTTTTGCAGAGTGTGACAACACAGACCTGATATGTAACACATGAAAGCTTGCACCCAGCACCAATCGGTCGAAGCGCGTCATCCTCAAGCTCCAACTCCACAGTCACATGCTGCAGTCATGCGGTGTTTCACGAAGGTTGTAACTTATGACGGCTTGAAGTCTTGTATTCGCGCAAGGTTTGAAAACAATGACCCCACAAAACTAAGATGCAGAATGCACTGCCATTTGTTGCTGTGGCGCAGCTGACTGTCAACAACAGGACACCTTTCAGCTCAAGGCAATGCGCACAAAGGACAGTACCCTGCTCTGTATCAAGATGCTTCACTGTAACAGCCTGGGGTATGATACAACAAAGGCTCCTTGATGACTCAAGCAGTACACGGATGCAGCTCAATGAACTGTTTTCAGGCATACTGAGTCAAGTATTTGTCACATGTTCACTGAAGCAGTGCAAAGCTCACCTGTTGCCTGGCACATGGACGGGTACTCTGCTGTGGCCTGAGGCCAACAGCTCACTTAAGGTGTCTATATTCAGTATGGCGTCTGCTGACAGCATAAAGACCTGCAGTCGCAGCGTGTACTGGGTCCATGCTTCAAAGGCTGCCCAATACAATGTTGATGTGCTCATCCAGCGCAAGAGAACTGGCAGAGTATCAAGGTCAGCAACATTCAGCAGAACAAACCTCACGGACAAGAGGTACATCACAATGGCAATGTGGCATGCTCAACAGACAGGTATTGCTGATGTTCGGTAGTCTCACAGGATGAGCCACTGTGCTGTGTTGCCTGTGTACATGTCATATGAGAACAGCTTGTCGACACGGTACTAGCATGTCTTGAGATGCGGCGCAAGGCCAACCTTGTCCAAGGGAGTCATGCCATGTGCGGCTGTCTTGCTGGTGAGGTCAAGAGCGCCACCAATGATGTTGATTTCTGTGGCAGACAGATGACCACCATAGTTCTCCTCGATGCTGTGCATAGTTACAAGCGCCTTCAGCTGGGCACGCCTGAAAAGGGCCTGCATCCAGATGACACATAAGACATATACCATGAGAGCAATGTCAATCCAAGCCAGTTGTGAAACAGACTCAGCCCCTCAGCAGCTGTCCAGTATTTTGCATCACAGCACAACCCATGTGCATCGTAAAGCAAGCTGATGCCTCTCGTGAGGTAGCCAGCTGAAGCTGACATGAGAAATAGTGGGTGTCTCACCGTATGCTCGTCACCCAGCACGTAATCCAGAACCTTGCTGATTGGCCAAGAGATAATGCCAACAGCATAGCACAGCACCCTCACCATTCCAGCACAGTAGTTGCCAATCAGCAAGGCATATGACTTGCATAAAGCTTGAGGAATGATCTCACCTACATACACGTTAAGTGGCGATTGTTATTTTTTGTCAACAAGGTTTGATGTGCACTGTGTTGTGCATGATTGAGGAATTTGCGCTCCTGACAGTCTGGCGTATGCACACTGTTGTGACAGCAAGTGTCCTTATTCTAGGCCTGGCGTCTTTTCTTGACATGCTTTTTTGCTTGACACGATGCATGCCATGAAAGGCTTAGGGACTGCTGGGTCAGCATGATCTGCCAAGACAGTGTGTCTGAGACACCAACAAAAGGCCATTGCCAACAGCACGTCATGCCAACAAAGTCCGATTTGAGGCTCACCGACAAGAAGCACAGCTGTCACAGACAAGACGACAGAAAGCAGGGGGCTCAAGAGCTTGTCCAGGAAGATAGGCAGAGCCTGCACACATGCCGCAAGTCAGTACTGTATGCATGCAATCAGACATTATACACTGCAGCTAGAACATGTGTCTTGTGTTTGCATCTTGCATGCAGAAGATGTTATATGTGCAAACGCAGTCATACTGGGTAGGTGCACAATCTGTGTGCAGAGACAGGCATGCTGGGCAGATGCAAATGGTGGCTGTACCTCTAAAGCGGCTGCATTGCACAGCAGCAGAGTCACAAGAGTCCAGTGGGGTGACCGCAGAACCTGCAAAAAATTTGCTCAGCTATGTCCTTGCAGCTACTGCAACGCAACCAGAAAGAGGCAAAACAGTACTGTGTCGTAGCTCCTCACCGGTTGTATCCTCTTGGCATACTTCTTCTCGCTAGGGGTGCCACTGCGGACTAGAACCTAAAGCACGGTAGTCAATAATATATAACACGAGACCTAATGCTTGCAGCAGCACCTTGTGAGAGACGCATGCAGCTTGCACGTCAATGAATATAAGAGGAGCAAGCAGCAGTGTTCTGAGCTAGAAGCCTGAGGTGAGCTGGGCTCACCTCAAGATCGACAACATCCAAAGACATGAGGCCTAGAGTGAGACCGCTCATCACCCCACCAATCAGAACGAGACATATGCAAATAATCGAGTAAATAAGTTTTTCTGAACTGGAGACGTCCGACATGCAGAGACGCGCGCAACCAGCTGATCTGCTGAGACTTAGAGCTCACGGTGACGTGCGCAGCAATCAGTTGGACAAGGACAGATAATATGGTGGATCCTGTCTCAGCTGAGGATCGCAAATGCAACACTTCGACATAGCACAACACAGCTCTAAGTGAAGAAGCTGTATGCATGTTACGGGGTTTATGAGTCACGTGACCCGTGACTCGTGACCCGTGACCCGTGACACGTCGACATATTAACAGTGGTATCTGATACCTAGTTACATGCTGAGAGACTCCAATTTGTTGCATATTTACGTGCTTTCCACGCACGGTGACAATTTCTTAACAGTCTCCTGATGATGATTTTGTTTGTCTATGTTACTTTTTTGTCTTTTTCGTTTCCATATGGAAGACTACAATTTAGTCAAATGGGCTAGCCTAGCTGGCCCCAACGACTGTAAAACCCTTGACCCCCCTCCCAGATCAGTCACAGCAACTCTCTTTCCTTGATAGATTGGATCTCAGATACATGGAAAGCCTATGCCAACGTGTTGAGTGCACGAATTCACAGTGGCTGGCAGACAACCTTCTTGAAGAGCAATGTGGCTTCAGACCAAGCAGGAGCACTGTTGACGCCCTGTTTAGCTTGCGCCTTCTGTACAATGGGGCTTGGGACAAAGGCCAGACTCTCCACATTTGTATGCTGGACCTGACCAAAGCCTTTCACTCAGTGGACAGGGAGATGGCCTGGCAGATCTTGCTCAGCAGGGGTGCGCCCCCAAAGCTTGTCGCTCTCATCAGGGACCTCCACACGCATCACTCAGCAGTCATCCGCAGCGAGGTTGACTCTGCCCCAGTTGACACAAGTGTTGGATTCAAATAAGGATGTGTGCTTGCTCCACCCTTGTTCAATGTCTGTCTTGACTCAGTCATTCGCCAGCTACTACCACAGCTGCAGCGGCTTGGCGTCACCATCTGCTACAAGATATACGGCCAACTCATGCACTGCAAGAATCCCACAGAGGAGGTGCTGATGTGGATTCTGCTGTATGCTGACGACATTTCCTTGGCATGTGACACCGCTAAGAAGCTCAGGGAAGCTGTCATTACCATGGATGCCACGTTTCTGCGTTGGGGACTTACAATCAGTACAAAGAAGACCAAAGTGCTGGTTGTCGGCAGAAATGCTGCAGCTCAAACAGCAGATTCAGTCATCACGCTGCGTGGGGATCAAATAGAAGTGGTGTCCCACTTTAAGTACTTGGGCAGTGTTTTCACCTCGGACTGCACCTTAGACGCTGAGATCACACACCGGGTAGCTGCTGCAAACAGTGCCTTTCAGCAACTCAGACGGGCCAACATCTGTTCCTCTACTAGAGGGCTTTGACCCTGTCTGTTAAAATGCAATTCTTTCAATGCATCGTCGTGTCAGTTCTGCTGTACTCTGGAGAAACATGGGCTGTTGTGAGACAACACATTAGCCCTTTGGCTGTTTTTGAGATGGAGTGCTTGCGACGCATCTGTGGCATATCCTTGCGCGATCATGTGCCAAATGTTGTCATACTAAATAGGTGCAACACCCTGTCTGTGGAGTCTCAGCTGCAAGGCAAAAGACTCAGGTGGCTAGGTCATTTTTTCAGGATGCCTGACGATAGATTGCCTAAGAAGCTTTTGTTTGGTGAAATCAGGGGGCTTCGCCATCCTGGCCGCCCTGGGTCTAGTTTCAAATGATGTTGCATTACGTGATTGTCAAAACTGTCGTATTAATAGGCCTTATAGGGATGCACAAGACAGGCTGCTCTGGAGAGACACGACTTGTCCTGCACGCACCTAGCTCATCATGAGACCTTGTGTTTCTTCCTGACAGGCGCCTGGCGAGCGTCGTCTGTATGGTCCCCGTGAGAGTTCTGAGATGTATACGCATGATCCCGAAAGCGTTTTAATCATTATTATTGTTATTCAGAATCATATTCCCATGGATGCACTGATTGGCAGAGCCCCTAACATGCCTGGATCATAGAGGTATTGTTAAACAGTAAGTATGCAGTCAAGCAAGGTTGTGTTGGGCTGCGCGATGCATTGAAATGGATGAAACATAGCGGTGTTGTGCAGCGACTTCGATGGCCATTAGTAATGACTCATACCATGTGGTCATATGCATGCGTTGACCTCCTATACGCACAACTCAACATACATCCTCACGCAGACAGGTGTTTGTGACCAAAACCTTGTGCTTCTCGTTGTCTCTATTGGTTGACTCCAGTGCTTTTTCTCCTTGATAGTCCTCCGAAACGAGAGCAAAACACGTCTGGTTTTAACGACAGAAAGCGGAAGGTCTTGCAGCAAGATGTTGACACTGATGACAAGGAAGAAAGAGCCATGACGCAGCAGCCGCGTGCTCAGTTCGCAGCAATGGAGCCCAGCGCGGATCAGGATACGCTGGAAGCTGGGCACACCACATCCAAGGCGGGTATTTGCAGTCTTGTAAGGACTTACTGTTTCAGGTGACTTGATGGACGACGAGGTGCCGGGAAGCGTCAGAGCAGACACGGCTGCTGCAGCACTTCAAGATCTGCTGCCGCCACAACAGCAACCAGGTGCACCGCTACAACCACTGCTGATCAGTATCACCGTCTTGAAACACTCTGCTCCAGAAAACAGCCAAAGCTTCATTCCTGCTGCAAGGGCATGAGCTGCTGCCACAGGTGACCTGGACCACATCATAAGTCACACACATCCTCAAATGGCAGACCCTGCACTTGCTGCTGCGGTGCGGGGCACACATAGGGCAGAGGCGAAAGCAGCTGGAGGTCCAGCAGCCACTGACACAGCGTCTGGTGAGCGTTGCCACCAGCACACGCAAAGCTGGCTGTTGCTTCACGCAAACATGTGCGCTGGAGCTTGTTTGCTGTATGTAATGTTTGCACAGGCTGCACAGGTTGTACTTCAATCAGCTTGCTGATCAGCCTTCACCATGAGGTGCTGCAATGGGTCCACCACCAGGAACAGACACATTGTCGAATGCAAAGCCACAGAGCTGGGCTCAACATGCAATGTACTCCTGCAGGTGCTGAAGAAGGGCACCAAGACTCAAAAGAACTGTTCAATGAGACCGGCGTGCCTATTGAGCCCTTCAACCTAGACAGGGAGAGGGAGGAGGGCCACTTTGATGCTGGGGGTGGTTACATCCCCCACAAATTCCCTCAGGTCAAGGATGCCTGGTTGGAAAGTGTAGACAGTACGTCACTTTCTTTGTCTCAATTGTCGTGGCTTGAATGCTTGACAGAACAAACATTTATTGTGCAGCTGCATGTCTTCTACCATGATTGCTGTGAAGCCTTGGTGAGCTTTGCATTGGACTGGACATTCGCATTTGTCTAAATGCGAAAATTGAACGGTGACGCGTAAAGGTTTTGTTACTAGTCTGGGAGCATTAAACGGTAACTGCTCCCAACATATCAAGTATGCTGTCAGCAAATATGAATCTGACCTGCAAAGAAACCACCTTTCTGCAGCTTATGCATCAGCACTTGGCCAACCATCTGTGCATGGATCATCAGCAACTTGAGAATGCATGCAGATGCTGGAGGCATTCAGGGCACAGGAGGGGATTTCAGTGTGGATGATCCTTGGGCACACCCAGTAAATGATGAATATGTGCGCCCTGCGGCCCCTGAGTTACCTGCTCAGAATCTGAACCGCTACAGGCAAACTGTACTGGAGCTGCTGCATGCTGGAGAGACTGTACCAGCTGCCCTCAGGTGTGTCCAGACTCACCACTTTTGGTGCCTGCTTTCATTTGTTTGTTTGTTTGATTGTTCATTTGTTTGTTCCTTTGTTTGTCTTTTCGTTGGCTCTGTTGCTCGATTGCTCATGCATCCATTGACTAACTCATACACAGATTAACTCAATCTTTCTTTCTTGCAGTCCCTCATTCGTTTCTTCCTTCCTTCCTTCCTTCATCCATCCATCCATCCATCCATCCATCCATCCATCCATCCATCCATCCATCCATCCATTCATTCATTCATTCGTTGCCTACCTGTGCTTTCATAGCATTTGACATCATCACATCAGCTGATGCCTATACACAGCAATGTACAGTGTAGGCTTGGCGTGGCGTCAAGCACTATGACTCATGTTGTTTTGCAAGACCACTCAGGTTTGGGCTGTAAGTGACATCTGCAAGGCAGAGCATCAGGCAGTGTCACGGACGCTTGGTCATACTCAGAACCCTGAAAGCCCAAAAGTTGTTGCTTCTCTGCTGACAGTGAACAGCAGTGTCAGACAGTAAATGCTGACAGTGTGGGCGTGAACATAGGACATGCATGCCAGCCCAGGCATGTGCAGCATCCTTGCAAAGTGTGCATCTCGCAGACGCTGCACACATCATCAGCACAACCCTGCCAGAAGATACCATGAAAACACTTGCCACAAAGCTTGCTGCATCTGCAGGGAACTGCTCATCAAGTCTGTTTGTTACGCTTGGTTTTGGTACTTGCAGGCGGCTATCAGAAGCTGGCAAGCAGCAGGGGCGTGTCACAGCCCCGGCCTCACCCACCCTGGACCAGAAGCTGGAGAAGAAGTTGGGAGGCTTTGGTCAAGATGGACTCCATCCAGCACAAAACAAGCCCAAGCAAGGCAGCCAGAAACCCAGTCAGCAAGGCCCAGCTGCTAGTGTACCTCAAAAAAACAGGTGTGGATCAGGCACAGCAAAGTAGTACATGACATTCAGTTCACCATGCATGTGATCATCAAACACTTACGTTTAGAATCCAGTTGCGTATAGCCCTGAGCGGTTGCCTTTGAGACCTTGCATCACAAGTAGAATGCAAGCCCCAACATGAGTGTTTCCTCAAGAGAGATTTACTACATAGAGCCAGTTTTATACGGTGGAGCCTTGTTGGGACCCATGCTATGTGACCCAGACATAACGATTTTGAAGTATATCATAATATAATGTGACGTTGCAGCAGCCTCATGAGTAGTACTATCGTTTTGCACATGCTGCAGTGCATTCCCTGGCTTGTCCTGTGTAGCCTCTGTTGTTTCCCTGCATGCAGCGCATTTTCTACAGTCAGCTGGGGTACTACTAACCCAGAAGACACTGCTGGCTGTCTTCACTCTAGGTATGATTCACAACAGGGGTTTGCGGTCACCACGGAACGCCATAATTCACTGCATCATGTTGCTCACTTGCACATTGTTGGCTCAGAGGCAGTGCGCCTTTTGAGAGGCTGACTTCAGTAGCTGAAGTCCTGAGGGACCATTAGAAACTGCTGGCCTGCTGTGGTCTGGCTGCATGCATGACAGCATGTGCATCACAGTGAACAGCAACCGCAGCTCAATGCATCACACTGACCACTCAAAGTGCTTCTGGCTGCAGCGCGGCTTTTGAGAGCTTGACTGAAGCAGCTGAAGTCCTGCTGGATCATGGGCAGACCAATGTACACTCCTGGACCAAAGAACAAGCACAGCAGCAGTTGCACCATCTGGACAAGCAGCAGCACCAGCAGCAGCCTGCATCAAATGCTCCCAAGTCGGTAAGTCGTAGCTGCTGTTATGATGAGCAGACAGTTTGCGTACATTCAGCTGCCAAACATGCAGGCTGTGTCTTGCAGGGCTTGAAGCCTATCATTGTGCAGCATTGTTTCTGATGCACCATAGCCTTTGCCACACTGGAATGTGATTCTTCAAGGTTTTCAGGACCAATGACACCATGGTCTACATCTGCGTCCCCATGCTGATCCCACATCACAACTTCAGTGACACCTCTTTGAGGCCATGGCAGTCAAAATCACGACTCGCCATGCTAATGTGGCATGAAAGCTGAGCTACAACTGAGACAGGTCCCCATACATATATAGACCCCCATATCACACCATAGATCCCCTTGCGTATATATACATACAGTGTACGTCCTCTGTGCAGGCAGCATTACCAAGTGGACAGCCACACGCTGTGGATCCACAAACATACCAGGCTAGCACAGCAGGCGAGCTGACCTATGGCAAAGATAAGGGCTCACGACATGCTGAAGCTGAAGAGGCAGGAGCTCAACAGTGAGGCTGATGGTGGTCTCGCCCAGCCACAAGACGTCACAGGTGCTGTTGTCCCTTACAGTACTGATGCAATCTGTGCAGTAACATGCCAAAGCTGTTCAGCTGTGGTGCTGCAGCAAACCAACAGTGTCGTCTAGAAAGTGATGCCTGCATAATGCCTGAGCTGGGTAGCAATGGGTGCGTCTCACGGAATGTCTGTGCTGAAGACAACAGACAACCTGTCTAGTTAGCTGTTGTACTGTGAGGAGTGCGACACAGTAGTTCTGGGTTGCAGTGTTAACGCTGTCTGCTACAGGACTTGCCACCGTGGCGCCAAGTGGTGTGGGAAGTGCTGCCCAATTTGTGGACGAGTCGACACAGCCCAGCAAACCGCATCAGGTGCGACTCTGCATCAGCTTGGGCCTTAGTGTGCAGCGCAACACCTCCTTGGGACCATCGTATGTCCAAAGCATTGCGAGCTTGGTTGATCAACCCTGAAAGCGTATGAACGCACATTCTTACTTTATGCCTGCGTTGCGTCAATGCATCCAGTATTTTCTGCAATTCACAGCAAGGCTTGCTCATGCTACAATTTGCAATGAAAAGAATGCCATCTTGACGCCTTCCCTACTTCCATTAAGCAAGCCAACAACCTCACCATCTCCAGAACTGATCAAGTATCAGTAAAAGCATCAATCAAACAGATGGTCAATATTCAGTCAAGTGATCAGCCAGTGAATTTCTCAGGCAATGAAATCACATGTGCATGATGACAGCATGCAGATCTTCTGACATTGCTCCAACTGCAGGTCAAAGCTCAATCACCCAAATCCCAACTAGACAGTCCCCAGACCTCCTCTCAGCCAGCCCCTGTCATCAACCCTGTGGGCGCTTCCAGCAACTACACCAAGCAGAGCTTGACCCCTGTGGGTAGCAGCAACCCTCCTCCCAACCAGGCACAGGGCAGCCCCACTGCACCCCCCAGCTCCACCCATTCTCAGAATCATGGTCTCACTGGCAGCACTGTCCACATGGCTAGTCATGGTGATGCTGCAACTGCAGCTGATGAACCAGGTCCCGAGAACACCTCAAGCCGCCTGGACAAGCCAGGCTTGTCTGATCCACAGGACAATGCTCTGCCTGGGTATCAGGTGATATTACTGGCATAAGTTTCCAGACATCCAGAATGTCTTTTGCATGTGACACTAAACAGCAGCTCAAGCCCAGAGCTGTTGCAGCAAATTTGGAAACTTTAAGTGCTTTCAGTACACAGATGATCTACGTGTTGTGCCTTCATTTGATAGGGCAGACATACCTCCTGTGTGTGAATGGCTCATTGCACAATGTCTCAGACTGCCCAGGACTGTTCCCTTGCATACATACATGACACCAAAGTCTGTGTGAAAGTCGCATGCATGCATGACAACCCAAGTGACAATAGGATATGTGTGATATTTTAGGTGGAGGCACTTGGCAGAGCACAGGGACAAAAAGCTGGAGCTAGGGATCAGAACAAACCCCAGGATCTCATGGGTACCCCAGCAGAGATAGGGCAAGGCAACTTGCCAGGTGCCCCTCTAGGGTCTGCAGAACGACCAATACGTGTCATTGGGGCATCAGATGTTCCCCATCACACAGCTGTGGAGCCATCATACCACAAGGCACCTGTCAGTGAAGGGAAGGAAGATGCATCATACAAGCAAGCGGCCAGTGCATTTACGGTTTCACCAACAGCTGATGCTGATCAGCAGTAGTGGTCAACCGCAGTGTATGTATGTCTCTGCTTTTTCTCCACAAAGTCTTTACGCCGCCGCGGAATTCAAATGGGCTCTCATTTTACATCCGCAGCGGCGTAAATACATTTGTCTGTACAACGAAACCTATGTACTTACAAGAATAGGTTGCATATATGTATGTACATGTTTACATGATTGCTTGGGAGTGACTCAGTTAGCTGAAGCATGAGACGGCAAAAATACTGCATGAAGTTGGTTCTTGCACCAGCCGCTAGGAGCTTTTGACAATCACACTGCGTCACTACATAGGAGCGAAAATGTTTCAAGCCAAAAAATAACCCATCGGATTGCCTCCGGTCCAGCGCACCTGGCGGAATGATGCACAGGGCGCCGTTCATCAAGCCGGCGCGTCCTTGCCTTTCGACAAGGTCGCAGCCGGCAGCATTCGCGCTCAGGGCCGGAAGCTCACTATCGTCTTCTGGGATGAGAAGTTTGTCTATTTTAGAGAAAATAGACGGGTGTACGAACTATAGAACAGATCCTGTTCAAGTATAGTCGTACCTTCAAAGTTGATTTGTGCGGTTTATGTAGTCAGTCTTTTATTGGACCAAGCGAGTATGGGTCGCCGCAACCTTCTGTGTAGGGTTCTGCAGAACGTCAGGGTTTTCTGACGGCAACGTTTCTTGGCATCCTTGCAGATGTGACGCATGTGACTCATTTTGGGCCTGGTATTCAGGCTGACAAAATACGTCATCATTGAATGTATCACATCTGTATATCACAATTGCAAGCTGCCACGGTGATTACACCAACCTCAGATTTGCAGCCCCACGAGGTTACAGCGCTGCACTCTCTGCAATGAGCATTGAGCAGTGATCACTTTCTACACGGCTTGCGACCCTCATTGCAAAATGCAACATGGCCCAACCCACGCACATCATTGATGCTCATGCATCCCTTGCAGGGCTCTCGCAGCAGACTGGTGCAAGCATGTTGATGGACTACAATGATTACATTCACAGCTGGACAGCTGCGTCAGCAACCACTCTGGCTTGAGACAGCTGATCAAGCACTTAAATGGCACGGCCAATGCCCCACACCCTGATGAGACCATCAGTGTAGCCTCCATACAAGGTGCCGCCGTCAGCTGACCAGTTGACAGATACACAGTAATGCTGCATGGCCTTCCTGCCCAGAGGCTGGTCTGGCTGGGGCTGCCTTAGCTCATCTACAACTGACTTGCTTTCCAGATCCCAGATCTGCACATCAAAAACACAGGTCAGCATGCACCTCCTCCCAGCAGCAGCTGCCAGGTCAATGTGTCAAACATGGCTCCAAGATTTGGCATATCGTCCACCTGGTTGCTGTCAAAAGCAAAGCTTTACAAGCTAACAAGCCACAAAGACATCACCAGCAGCATGTGAATCTCACAGCATGTCTGTGTGCTCTACTGTTCTGACTCCACAGATCACTGGTTTTGCTTATGCACCTGGTCCCATCCATGTGATAGAGCATGAGGCTTGATGTCATCAAGACCCCTGGCTGCTACTTGTAGATCTTGGTAGCTGATGATATTCTAGTAGCCAGGACAGGGTCTTGCTGACATCAAGCCTCATGCTCAATCACACTGATGGGACTGGGTGCATTCCTAGAACCAAATGATAAGTGGAGTCAAACAGGAAAGCACACGGACATGCTCAAGCCACTTTTGCAAAACGCATACAGGATTGAGATGAACCACATTGCCAGACAGAAGCCCAAAGCCTTCCAAACACAGCGCTTCAGACTTCAAAAATAATTGCACTGATACACAGGAAGCAGAGAGCTATCACCTATGACCTAAGAGGCCTTGTCACCATTGCCACGAGACAAACTTTCATGTCGCTGTTTTCCCACAGAACACACAGCGGACAGAAGACAGCAGGTGTTGCATGCAGGTCACTGGCCACATGCAAACAGAGTGGCCTCTGCATGAGTTGGCATGGCGCGTACCTTGATGCAGGCCTGTGTGGCAGCGCACAGCCAGTAGCGGTTGGGGGAGAAGCACAGAGCATGGATGACATCACCAGCATCCAGACTGTACAGCCGTTTGCCCTCTGCCAGATCCCACAGCATGGCAACACCATCCTGCAACCACCACACACCACTTAGCAACACTGTACAGCAAGAAGTGCACAAGCAGTTGGGTGTGTGCACTTTGCCAAAGCTGTGTACGGCAACAGATGGTGAGTTGCATCTACAAGAGCCCGTGCTTGTGCACAGGCTTCGGCGCCTTCAGCAGAATTCCACCTGCTACCTGCTGCCTCTTGAAGCTGAAAGAAGAATTGTGTGTCTGCCTTTGCCCGAGTCTGACCACAGTTGGTACGCTGGGTAATGACAGCTAGATGCGCCTTGATAATCCTTGCAGAGTGTCCTGGGATTTTATTCCGTAGTGCAGCAAAAGCAGCATGCGAATGCTGCCCTAAGCATTGCAATGCTGACCCTGACAGTGGAGGCAGAAGCTCTCAAACAGCAGCTCCTGCCAAGACTCAAGCGCACATCTGCCATTAAGCCATGGAGCCTACAAGACCTGCTCTGTTTCTGTCCAAATACACATTGGCTGATTTGCTATGCTGTAAGGCACCTCAACTGTGACAAGTTCTGAAGAAAGTTTTGTGAGTGTTTGAGACCCTGTCTCTTCACAGCTTTTTTGCACATTCAACATCCAGCCCACAGCAGGCTGTGGTGGCTTGAATGAAGCCATATACCATGTGAAAGCTAGAGGGCATCAGTCAGCCGCATTGAAGTAGATAAACTGCTAACTTTACTCTGACAGCAATCACACTGGTCAGCCTACTGACCGAAGCTTGTCACAGCCGTTCACTCAAATAAGCCAGTTCCTGCTTGTGCATTGACTGCATACTTTGATTTATTGGTCTACAGGGTTGTGGCCCCAAGAGCCATCAAATGTGGCCGTTGGGGTTGGAAAAACCAAGACTCATGACAAATTCATGAAGTAGAGCATAGGCGTATATCACAGCTCTATGTGTGAGGGCTGCATGCAGGGAAGATGCAGGTGGTGAACCTCAACCATTGCCAATGAGATTTCCAACATATGTCAGTCATGCTACAACAAAACAGCTGCTATCTTTCCCAATAGCTCCGTGTCTGCATGGGTGACTGACTCTGGCACAAATGCAGACAAAGCAACATCTGGAGAGACGGCGACTGTTCTGTTGTAACACGACTGACACATTGCTGAGAGTTTCACAAGCAATGGGTTGTTAATGCTGACCTTATCACCAGACTGAGGAATGCAGCTTGACCAAAGTATACGGTCAGATGAGATAAAGAGGGGGTGAGTGGATGCTAACCTTGCCGCCAGATGCGCACAGGGAGCCATCAGGGGAGACAGTGACTGTGTTGATGTAGCCGGTGTGGCCCACCAGGTTGCTCCTTAGCTTGCAGTTTGTCAGGTTCCACACCTGCAGGTGCAACATAGCATGGTTCACAGAAGATTTTCAGTGCATTTTATCTGCAGCCATACAGCAATGGCCAACTCTAAGGGGGTATTGCAGTGTTTCAGAACAGTATGAATGGACACCCTGTACACCCACATGAGAGTGCATTTGTGGAAAAGTCACGCAGCAGGGGCTTCCTGCAACTTTTGAGCTTGCAGGCCAGTCAAACCTCCAGAGAAATACTCTATGCAGCACACCGACAGGGCTAAAAAACGCCTTGTAGATGCATCTCAAAGGTTGTCTGAACCTGCATTGGAACGCTTGAGATGCAAACTGGAAACTTCATATTTGAAAGCAAAGATTGCCTATGCAGCTTTACGGTGACTGGCACACGGAACATGCACAAACAAACGGGACAAAGAATTGGCTAGACGTGCTACGCAATCTTCCGCATGCTAATTTTGTCATGGCTGACTAGCATGAGGCGCTCAGCTGCACTGACACAAAGCTAGTATCCCTGCCTACTACTCAAGGCCTCAGTGCACATTCACCTCGGCAGCTTGATATGAGGCACACAAATGTGTTGGATGCTGTCCTCAAATCCTGACCTTGTGACAATGCATTGCCCATGTGCGGTTGACATAAAAAAGCGGTTACCTTGACAAGCTTGTCCCAGCCAGCAGAGACAATGATGGGGTTGGTGGTGACAGGGCTGAAGCGCACGCATGACACCCACTCAGTGTGACCGTCAGGCTCGCCAATGGTGTACTTGCACTCTCCTAGAGTGTTCCATAGCTTGATGGTCTTGTCCCGGGAGCCTGACACAATCTGCAGAAGCCATTGGATACTCAGCGTGGCTGTGACAGCAGTTGTGATTGGCATGAGATGCTGCTTGAATGACGCTACATCATTTGCAGTCGATACGCCGAGCTAGCAGGCAATATTCATCAATGCCTTTCAGATGACCTGAAAGTGGGGTCCAAATTGATCTGTGCTTAATCAGTGTGGAGTGCTGCATGCCACAAGGATGGAGCAATGACAGTTGAGAAGGTACAAGTGTGCAGACCTGTCTGTTGTCCACAGAGAAAGCTACACTGAGCACATCCTTGTTGTGACCAATGAATCGCCTGGTTGTGTTTCCTGAGTTCAGGTCCCATAGACGCAATGTGCCATCCCATGATCCTGTATGGTACAGACTGTACTCATGAAACGGCTGCTGACATTAGTGGGTAACACCAAGTCTCACCCCTGCAGCTGTGCTGCGTGACAACTGCAAGGCGTTGCTGACTGATCATTTTACCTGACAGAGCAAACTGCCCATCTGAGGAAATCACGACGTCCTGGACGAAGTGTGAGTGGCCCTTGAGTGCACGTCTGGGGTGACCGTATGTGCCCTCCGCATGAGTCAGGTTCCACACGATAATGCTCTTGTCCCTGTAGCAATTTGCAGCGATTGCTGATTCTAGAGTGAGTGCAAGGCTGTCTTCTATCATGGCGGCCATGAAACACATCCATTCTGTAGCTTCTCGCTGGATTTTAGTGCCCTGACTCACCGAGAGGCAGACAGAACAGTGTCGGAATTGGGGTCCAAGGGAGTGGCGATGGAGGTCACCCAGCCGGAGTGACCCTCCAAACTTCCTCTCAGCGATAGCGACTCAGCCATACTTGCTGAATAGGGACCAGTCAAGTGCCACCTCGATCAACAAGCTGCACCTAGCACGCAAAAGGGCCGGCGGCTTGCATGCAAAGTTGCATTGATAGCAAACTCGCTTTCCGAATGT